>Ga0102590_1000161_pt1 | contig 182456 bp, 185 predicted proteins | sample AraplaMF_Col_mMF_FD_76859 | JGI IMG/M metagenome (GOLD analysis project Ga0102590, IMG submission 76859) | Arabidopsis root microbial communities from the University of North Carolina, USA - plate scrape MF_Col_mMF | ecosystem: Host-associated > Plants > Roots > Endosphere | place: USA...
TCCTGCTGGTCGTAGATCGGCACCGCCGGGCGCACGTGCTTGGCCATGAAGGACCGCACGCGGTCGAGCCATTCCTTCTGCTTGGGGGACAGATCGAAATCCATGGGACGCTCCTCGTCTCTCTTTTTGCGAACTGTGCTTCGCGGGGCTGTTTTGCGCCGGACTGTCCTCCCGTTGCGTGCGGCCCGCAAGCGCGGGCTTGCGGACGCTTCGGAACACCCATCGCGTTGCGAACGAGTCCCGATTGCGGATTGACATCTCCGGCCTTCAAACGATAGTTTCATACAACTGTTTGAATTGCAACTCCCTCCAGGACATCCATGGCCAGCGATCATACGAGGTCCGCCATCCTGACCGCCGCCGAACGGCTCTATGCCGATCGCGGCTTTAGCGACGTGACGCTGCGCGACATCGTCGCGGAGGCGGGCGTCAACCTGGCGGCGGTGAACTATCATTTCGGCTCCAAGGACGAGCTGATCGCGGAATTGTTCGTCACCCGCTCGATCGCGACCAACCGCGAGCGCCTGCGCGAGTTGAAGGCGGCGGAAGAGCAAGGCGGCCGCGCGCCGATCGAGGTGATCCTGCGCGCGCTGGTCGGCCCGACCTTGCGCGGCTGCCTCGGGCCTGAGAACCAGCGCTCGACCGCGGCGCGCTTCATGATCCGCGCCTCGATCGAATCCGTGCCGCCGATCCGCCGCATCAAGAACCGCGAGATCGACCATTTGCGGAAATTCGCCGGCGCCATGCGCCGCGCCCTGCCCGAGCGCAGCGACGTCGATATCTACTGGGGCCTCAACTTCGCGCTCGCGATGGCGCATCACACCATCCGCGAGAGCGAGCGGCTGACCAAACTGTCGGAAGGCAAATGCGATCTCGACGACGTCGAGGACGTGGTCGCGCGCGTGGTCAGCGTGGCGACGATGGCGCTGACGGCGGGAAAGGCGGAAACCAAGGCGCCGCCGCGGGTGGCGGCGCGGTAGCGCAAGACCGGCGCCACGCCGACGGTGCGCTCCCTCGCCCCGCTTGCGGGGAGAGGGTTGGGGTGAGGGGCTCTCTCCGCGCGTGAGATCGTCGATGGATCTGTACCCCCTCACCCGGATCGCAAGAGCGATCCGACCTCTCCCCGCAAGCGGGGCGAGGTGAAGAGCGCCTCACATCATCGCGATGCAGTCGATCTCGACGTCGAAGGGGTGTTTTCGCTTTTAATCGAAGCAGGCAGGTTACGCCCGCTGCGGCATCTCCTCGGCCTCTTCCTTGGCGAGCAGCAGCAGCATCTCGATGCCCATCTCGCCTTCCTGCGGCGAGCGTATGAACTTTATTTCGTCGGCACTCTGCCGCAGCGCGGCAATGATGGCGACGGCCTGATTGGCGGTGGCCGCCTCGGTCGCCAGAATGGACTTCTGGTTCCTGGCCTGAAACCCGATCGTGTAGGACATGCAATTCCCTCCCGGACCCAAGTGGAGAGATCGAACCAGAGTCCCGCGCAAAGCGGAAGCCTGTGCGACTACGGACCGGACTTATCTGGGGATTGCCCGCAAGCCTCAGGCCAGCCCCAGCATCGCCCGCGCGTCTTCTTCCCTTCTCCTCTTGCGGGAGAGGGCAAGAACGCGCGCCGCTTCAGTGGGGCTAGATAATCCCCTGCTGCTTCAGCTGCTCGATCTTCGCCGCATCATAGCCGAGCTTGCCGCCGAGCACCTCCGACGTGTGCTCGCCGAGCAGCGGCGGCGCGCGGTATTCGGTGATGGGGGTGCCCGAGAGGGTCAGCGCGTTGCGGATCAGCGACAGTTCGGGCTCGAACTTGTGCTGCGTCTTCACCCGCATGCCGCGCGACTGGACGTGCGGATCGGAAAACACCTGCTCGAAATTGTTGATCGGGCCCGAGGGCACGCCGGCCTCCTCCAGCTTCTCCAGCCAATAGGCCACCGGCTGCTTCAGGAACAGGCCGGCGAAGATCGCCATGATCTCCTTGCCGTGCACGACACGGTCGTTGTTCCTGAGGAAGCGCGGATCGTTCGCCAGCTCCGGCTCGCCGAGCACGGCGCAGGTGCGCTGGAACTGGCCGTCATTGCCGACCACCAGCATCAATTCGCCATCGGTGCAGCGGAACACGCCGGCCGGCATGCCGCCATTGCCCCAGGTGCCGCGGCGCGGCGGCGTCTTGCCGTTGACGAGGTAGATCTGCAGCCAGTGCGACAGCGACGCGATCACGGTGTCGAACAGGCAGACGTCGATGTGCTGCCCCTGCCCGTTGTTGGCATCGCGGTGGTAGAGCGCGGAGAGAATGCCGATCGAGGTGTTCATGCCGGTCATGTAGTCGACGATCGACGGGCCGACCTTCATCGGGCCCTCGCCCGGCTCGCCATCCATGTGCCCGGTGACGCTCATCAGGCCGCCCATCGCCTGCAGGATGGCATCATAGCCGGCGCGCGGCGCATAGGGCCCGGTCTGGCCGAAGCCGGTCACCGAGCAATAGATGATGCCGGGGTTGATCGCCTTGATGGTCTCGTAGTCGAGGCCGTAGCGCTTGAGATCGCCGACCTTGTAGTTCTCCATGAAGACGTCGACGTCCTTGGCGAGCTCGCGGATGATCGCCTGCCCCTCGGGCTTTGCGATATTGACGGTGACCGACTTCTTGTTGCGGTTGGCGCAGAGGTAGAAGGAATTGTTGTTGTTGGCCTTGCCTTCGGGGTCGGTCAAATAGGGCGGCCCGAACGCGCGCGCGTCGTCGCCGGTGCCCGGCCGCTCGATCTTGATGACCTCCGCGCCGAGATCGCCCAGCATCTGGGCCGACAGGGGCCCGGCGAGCACGCGGGTGAGGTCAAGGATCTTGATGCCTGAGAGCGGCAAGGCCGACATGTCGATTTCCTCCGGGGAACTGATCTTTGGCGCGGCGGCTCGACGCGGCCTGCGCCCCTGCCGATACCACCATTTTGGCGCGCTGAGCACTGCACTGGCGGCATGCGGCTATCTCCTGCCGGGCACAGAGGCCATTGCCATCAGCACTTTCCGCGCCACGAATATTGGCTCAGGTCACGGCCACCGCCACCCGCGGCCGCCGCCGGCCGAGCAGGACCAGGATCAGCACCGTGGCGCAGGAGAACACCAGCGTGAGACCGAGCGCGCCGCGGCTGCCGAACTGCGTGAGCAGGCCGACGAGGAGCGGCGGCGAGATCGCGGAGGCGAGATTGAGCGGCAGCGCGATCATCGACATCGCCTTGGCGAACTCGGCCTGGTCGTAGAACACGAGCGGGATGGTGGCCCGCGCCACCGCCATCGCGCCGCTGCCGGCGCCGTAGAGCAGGATGAAGACCGCGACCGCCCAGGTCGCGCCCTCGCTCAGCATCAACAGCAGCATGGCCACGGGAAGTGCTGTGCCGGCGACGAGCCCTGTCGTGATCCCGTCCCACCGCCCGCCGCCGAGCAGATCCAGCCCGCGTGCGCTGACCTGGATCACGCCCAGCATCGAGCCGAAGGCCAGTGCCTGCGCCGGCGCCAGCCCCTCCGCCCTCAGGAGCTCGATCAGGATGGCGCCGATGCCGAAATTGACGAAGGCGTTCAGCGTGATCGCGGCGACGACGAGGCCGAACGTGCTCCTCGGAATTGCGGGCGGCGGCCGTGACTTGACCGGCTCGCCAGCATCATCCGCTACGATCTTCCGGCGTGGCGCGACGAACGTGTAAAGCGGCAGGCTGACGACGAGCAGCATCGCGGCATAGACGAGGCACGTCCCCCGCCAGCCGAGATGACCGCTCAGGAACGAGGTGGTCGGCCAGAAGATGCTGCTCGACAGGCCCGTCACCAGCATCAAGGCCCCGATCGCGTTCTTGGCCTGCCGCCCGGCGATCTCGTTCAGCATGATATAGGCGCCGGTCGACAGCGTGGCGCTGCCGGCGACGCCGAGGACGATCCAGGCGGCGAAATACAGCATCGGCTCGCGCGCGAGGGACAGCAGCAGAAAGCCCGGCGCGGTGACGACCGTGCCGACCATCATGACCGTCCGCGCGCCATGACGTGCAAACGATGGGGCGAGCCAAGGCGCGCACAGGCCCATCGAGACGTAGAGAACGGATGTCCCGGCGAATACCGCCGGCAGGCTCATGCCGAGATCGGCGGCGAGATCGCGCCCGACGATGGCGGGAAGGCCGATCGTGCCCCATCCGATCAGTTGCGTGATGGCGAGCACCAGCAGGACGCCGATCAGCCTGCCGTCAGATTTCAAGAACCGCATTCCAAACGTCGCCTGCCCGGCAGGCGCAGCTCGCCCGCACAATCAGTCTTAGCCGGCTACTCACGTCGCGGGAATGTCGGTTGCGAATGGCACCGCGGCGCTGACCGCAGAGCAAGGCCGCATCAGGCGGTGTGGCCGGGATCGACCTGCGTCGGCGTCTTCTTCTCGCGCTGCGGGGTCATCTTGGCCGGATCGGGCGCACCGGGCACGCCGCGAGGACCCAGCTGGTCGCGCTGGATGTCGTCCTCGGAGCGGGACGGCCCGACGCCGTTGGGCTCACGGGGCGTGGTCATCGCGTTCTCCTTCTCAAGCGTTGTCCCGGACGCCGAGCGCGTTGCCTCCAGCCTCGCGGCCGGGGACGCTGACTTGGACTTCATGTCCCTCACGCAGCGCGAGAGATGCGGCGGCGACCGCCGACTCGAACGCAGCTTCCTTGGTGGCGTACGTGTTCTTGACATCGCCGTCGTGCAGCACGCCCCATTCGTCCTGCACCGGCACGATGGCATATTGAGCAAGGCCCATTGTCCACTCCTGAGTTTCAGAAACCGTTCGCCCGATAACGCGCCGGCGGGCTTAACGTTGCGTCAGCTGCGGATGCGCGGCCGTGACGCGCCACGCGCACGTCTTCCTGCACGGTCGGCCTCGTGTGACTTTCGTCCTGCCCGACCGGCCAACTCGTACGCAATGCGATGGTTCCTAGAGGATCCGGGTCGCTCCGCTCTAACCCGCGCGGATTGCGCTCATCGCGGCGGCGATATCAGCGCTCTCGATGATCGTGACCGCCGAACTGGCGCGTCAGACCCAGCCTTTGGCGGACCTCGTCATCCTCGATCGCCTGATCCAGGCGCCGGTCACCGCGAGCCTTCTTGCCGGCCTCGAAATCCTCAGCGATCGTCTCGAGCGCCCGAAACGCATCCCCGGCGCTCGGTGCCGTCTCGACGTGAGCGATCGATCGACCGTTGACGGCGAGATCGGCCTCGCCCCAGGGGGTGGCGTCGATCTCCAGGCGGTCGCCGCCGGCATTTGCGGTGAAGTGCTGCACGGTGGATTTTGAGGTCGGCAGCGTGAGATCCGGCGTCCAATGGATCGCCTTGTCGGTCATGTCACGGTCTTTCCAAGATACGACCGACAGATAGACCATCCGATCCGCGCCGAATTGATCTGGATCAGGCTCGAGCCTGGATCCGGGCGATCGGCCCCTCCTTGTCCCGCGACCGATCATGCCGCCGCAGGTTCAGTTCAGGCGACGGCTGAACTGAGGTTTTGGCATGAGCGGACCACAGCTGCGTCGGTCGCCACGATCCGCACCTGCACGTCCCTGGGCTTTGCCAGATAGGGCGACGACGTGACCAGGACATCGGCGCCGGCCTCGGCATAGGCCGCAACATTCGCTGCATTGATCCCACCAGCCGCAGCAATGATCGGACGGGCACGCGTATAGGCCATGGCAGCGATGCGCTTGACCAGGGCAGCGACCTCGGCCGGCGAAAACTTCTCGGCCTGAATCACGTCGAAGCCGGCGACTGCCGCAGCAAGGGCAGCATCGGCCGTCTTGACCTCGATCACGAGTTTCTTCTCCGGTGCCGCCCGCCGCAAGCGTTCGACCGCCTGAAACAGCGGCAGCTCGCCGAGAAAAGCACGGTGCTCGGGAAACACCAGCACGGTTTCGGACAGGCCGAGCCGATGCATGGCGGCACCACCTGCCTTGACGGCCGCCACTGCAAATCGCTTGGTGCCCGGCACGTTCTTGCGCGTGCAGGCAACCGCAATTTGCGGGGCGACCGCCCTTGCCGCGTCGACGATGGCGCGAGTCTCGCTGGCGACACCGGACCAGATCTCGATCAAGGTCTGCGCGACCTTCCAGCTCCGCAGCAGGCCGGCGGCCGGACCGCGGGCCTCGAGGATCGGCGCGCCCTGCTCCAGTGCCGCGCCGGATGCGGCGAACAGCTCGACCTCGCAGCCAGCGAGGCCGATGATCGCGGCGGCATCCTCGACGAGCGCCAACACCATCGGCGAGCGCGCAGCAAACCGCATGACGCCATCGATCGTGCCGATCCCGAGCGCCTCGGTGGTGAGGTCGCCGTAAGGCACATCGTCTTCCAGCAGACGCTCGAGCTCGGCGCGCGATGCAATTATTGCCATGGCGTGCTTCCTTTCACTGGTGTCGGCTTGCCGACGACTTTGTCGCAAACCCGACACGGATCGCCGGCCCCGCCGCCGCAAGCAGCGGGAACGCCGATCTTTCGGCGCTCATTCCTGCAAGGTGCACACCAGAATTCACGGACCCATCCGGCACGCCAATTGCTGAGCTCTCGCTGGCCGGCGCCTCGCAGCAATCGGGCTCGCGGAGGCGGTTGCCGTCCGCTGGAGTTCATCATGAAGCTGTTTCGCACGATCGCCGTCGCCGCAGGGCTGCTGCTCGCATTCGCCGAGGCGCAGGCCGCACAGACCAACGTCGCCGTGGCCGCCAACTTCACCGATGCCGCCAGGGAGATTGCCGCCCTCTTCAAGAAGACCGGTCACGAGGCGGTGCTGAGCTTCGGCGCGAGCGGGCAATTCTATACCCAGATCACGCAAGGCGCGCCGTTCCAGGTGTTCCTGTCAGCCGACGAGTCTCGGCCGAAGAAGCTCGTCGAGGAAGGTCTCGCTGTCGCGGGCAGCCGCTTCACCTACGCGATCGGCAAGCTCGTGCTGTGGAGCCAGTCGCCGGGCATCGTGACGGGCGAGGAGACGCTGAAGGCCGCCTCCTTTGCAAAGCTCTCGATCTGCAATCCGGCCGCCGCGCCATACGGTCTCGCCGCCGTCGAAACCATGAAGTCGCTGAAGCTTTACGATGCCCTGAAGCCGAAGCTGGTGGAAGGTGCGACCATCACCCAGGCCTATCAGTTCGTCGAGACCGGCAACGCCGAGGTCGGCTTCGTCGCACTGTCGCAGCTGACCGGCCAGGATGCCGGTTCGCGCTGGGTGGTTCCGCAGGCGCTCTATAATCCGATCCGCCAGGATGCCGTGCTGCTGAAGACCGGCGCCGGAAACGAGGCCGCCGGCGCATTCATCTCCTTCCTCAGGGGACCCGAGGCCCGCGCCATTATCGAGAAATACGGCTACGTGCTGGACGGGCAGAGCTGACGCGCATGGAGATCTGGTCGACGGAGATCCGCCAGTCGGTTCTGCTGACGATCGAGCTCGCGGCGATCTCGACCGTGATCCTGCTGGTGCTGGCAACGCCGCTCGCCTGGTGGCTGGCGCGCGCCAAGAGCTGGTGGACCGAGATCGTCGCGAGCATGGTTGCGCTGCCTCTGGTGCTGCCGCCGACCGTGCTCGGTTTCTATCTGCTGGTGCTGCTCGGCCCCGACGGGCCGGGCGGATGGATCGCAAGCCTGTGGGGCGACCGCACGCTTGCCTTCTCCTTCGAGGGCCTCGTCATCGGCTCGGTGGTCTATTCGATGCCCTTCGTGGTGCAGCCGATCCGGAACGCCTTCGCCGCGATGGGCGAGCGGCCGCTCGAAGTCGCTGCCACCTTGCGCACCTCACCCCTGCGCACGTTCTGGACCGTCGCGGTGCCGCTGGCGCGGCCCGGCTTCCTGACCGGTGCTGTGCTCGGTTTCGCGCACACCGTCGGCGAATTCGGCCTCGTCCTGATGATCGGCGGCAACATCCCCGGCCGCACCAAGGTGCTGTCGGTCGCGATCTTCGACTATGTCGAGACCTCGCGCTGGCGCGAGGCGAGCGTGCTCGCCGGCCTCATGGTGATCTTCGCTTTCGTGGTGATCCTGACCATGACGCTCATCGACAAGCGCGCAGCGAGGGCTACGGCATGAGAACGGCCGAACCCGGCCGCATCAACGCGGCCTTCCGCGGCAGGCTCGGCAATTTCACGCTCGATGCCGCGTTCAGCGTGCCCGCCACCGGCGTCACCGCGATCTTCGGCCCTTCCGGCTGCGGCAAGACCAGTGTGGCACGCTGCATCGCCGGCCTGCAGCGCATGGCCGACGGTTTCTGCGCGGTGGACGGCGAAGCCTGGCAGGACCGTCAATCGTTCCGGCCCGTGCACCGGCGGCCGATCGGCTACGTGTTCCAGGAAGCCAGCCTGTTTCCGCATCTGTCGGTACGTCGAAATCTGCTGTTCGGCGCGCCGAAGGCCGCGGGCGCGCAGATCGCGTTCGACGAGGTCGTGGAGCTGCTCGGCCTTGCCACCCTGCTCGACCGCTCGCCATACCGCCTCTCGGGCGGCGAGAGGCAGCGCGTTGCGATTGGCCGCGCGCTGCTGTCGCAGCCCAAGCTTCTTCTCATGGACGAGCCGCTGGCTGCGCTCGACCACGCCACCAGGAACGAGATCTTGCCGTTCCTCGAGCGGGTGCACGACCGGCTCTCGTTGCCAGTCTTCTATATCAGCCATGACATGACGGAGATCGAGCGCTTTGCCGATCATCTGGTGCTGATGGAACGAGGCCGCGTCATCGATGCCGGACCGCTCCAGAACCTCCGTCCGGCGCTGGCGCCGGCTACGAATCGTGACCGGTTCGGAGATTGCTCGGATCGACGGAAGGGCGTAGGAGAACCGACGAGGATGACTGTCATGCCGATCGACTTCCACGACATCGACCCGAACCGCGTCGCCGCGATCCTCTACCGCTCGCAGGACGACGTCGACACCTTGCTCGCCGACTTCGCCGAGACTCTGGTGCGATCGGGCGAGCGGATCGGCGGGGTCGTCCAGCGCAACATCGAGGACGGCGGCGGCTGCCAGGTCGGCATGCAGGCGGTCGACCTCATGACCGGCCGCGAGGTCTCGATCTGCCAGCCGCACGGCTCGGGCGCGATGGCTTGCAAGCTCGACGCCGCGGGGCTGGCCGAAGCGGCCGTCGCGGTCACCCGCGCGATCGCAGCGGATGTCGATCTCGTCGTGGTCAACAAGTTCTCCAAGCAGGAGGCGGCTGGCCAAGGCCTGCGCGACGAGCTGGCCCACGCCATCGCCGCCGGTATCCCCGTGCTCACGGCCGTGCCCGAAAAATGCCTGGACGCATGGAACGACTTCACCGGCGGGATCGGCACCACCCTGCTCTGCGAACGCGGAGCGATCGAAGGCTGGTGGCAGGACCTGTCGTCACGCATCAAGCGGGCCAGCGCGGCGCGGCTGCCCGCCGATGCGCCGGCGGCGTCACTTGCCGATCATCACGTCGGGTGACTTGATCACGGCGGAGACGGCATCGCCCACTTTCAAGGCGAGGTCGTCCACCGCTTCGTTGGTGATCGCGGAGAACACGACCAGGCCCGGCGCGAGCTCGATCTTCACATGGGCCGTCGTCGTGCCCTTGGTGACGGCGATCACCCGTCCGGGCAGAACGTTGCGGGCACTGAGTTTCATCGATCAGCCGAACTTGAACAGCACGCCGTAACCGCCGCGCGGATAGCTCCACTCGATGTCGCCGTTCTCCTCGCAGATCACGCGGCAGGTCCCGCATTCGATGCAGCCGTCGACGGTGATCTCGACCTGGCCCTTGTCATTGAGCTCGTAGCAGCGCGCCGGACAGGCCTTCAGCATGCTGAGGAGTCCCGGCGATGGCGTCGTGTGGGGCCGCACCTTGATATGGGCCCGGCCGGCATCGACCAGATAACGGTTGTAGAACAGCTTATCCTCGACACGCACGGATGGCTCGGTCGACATGGTTTAAGTCTCCATCGCTGATGTTGCGTTTCCTGCTCACCGCCAGGCGCGCGCGAGGCGGAAAGCGTCGCCGAACAGCCCGCCCCACGACCGCGCCTTGATGAACGATTTGAACGTCGTCTTCTCCTTCTCGACCTTTGGCGTGCCGTCGACGCGCAGGAAGTTCTGCATCGCCTTCGAGACGAGCTCCGGATAGGTCAGGAAGAAGTTCTGCGACTGGGTGTGCATCAGCGCCGGCATGTCCTTGTACTTCTTCAGGTCCTTGATGACGAAGGACTGGTCCAGCATGGTCTTGTAGAGTGACAGGTTCGCCGCCGTCATCGGATCCTTGCGCGACTTGACCTGGAAGATCGCCTCCGCGGCGATCCGGCCCGAGGTCATTGCGAGGTTCGATCCTTCGCGATGAATGGCATTGTTGAGCTGGGCGGCGTCGCCGACCACGACCCAGCCCTCGCCATAGAGCTGCGGGATCGCCTTGAAGCCGCCTTCGGGAATGAGGTGCGCGGCATATTCCTTCACCTCGGAGCCTTCGATCAGCGGGGCGACCGAGGGATGCCGCTTGAAACGGTCGAGCAGGCCATAGGGCGTTTCGCCGGTGCGCTGGAAATCGGCGACGAGGCAGCCGATGCCGAGCGAGATGCACTCCTTGTTGGCGTAGATGAAGCCCATGCCGGTCATGCCACGGGAGATGGTGCCGGCGGCCTCGATCACCATGCCTTCGTCGCCCCTGAGATTGAAGCGGGCCTCGATGGTCTCGCGCGGCAGGAAATGCATCTCCTTGACGGCAAGCGCGACCTTGTCGGGCGTGGGCCGTTCGCGCAGGCCGGCGCGGGTGCCGAGCAGGCCGTTGACGCCTTCGGCCAGCACGACGACGTCGGCATGGATCTCGCCGTCCGCGCGGTCGGTACGCACGCCGATCACCTTGCCATAGGCGTCCTGCGCGAGCTCAGTGACCGTCGTCTCGCACAGCACGGTGGCGCCGGCCTCGCGAACCTTCTGCGAGAACCATTTGTCGAACTGCGCGCGGATGATGGTGTAGCGGTTCGGCTTCTCCTCGTTGAAGTCGTCGGAGCGATAGTGCAGGCCGGTGTGCGAGCGGTCGTCCATCATCCAGAAGCGCTGCTCGACCAGGTGTCGTTCCAGCGGCGCGTCCTCGCGGAAATCGGGGATCAGCTTCTCCAGCATGTCGGCGTAGAGAATTGCGCCCTGCACGTTCTTCGAGCCGGAATACTCGCCGCGCTCGAGCTGGAGCACCTTGAGGCCGCGCTGGGCCAGCGTGAGCGCCGCCGCATTGCCGGCCATGCCGGCCCCCACGACGATGGCATCGAACTTCTCCTCGATCATGGCGCCTCTCCTCTATCTCGGCATGTTCTCGTCGGCGAACCGGTATCCGCTTCGCCGGAACATGCGCTAGCTCGCGATCCGGTCGCGCGAATGCGGCGACAGCCGCGCGCGGAATGCCGCCGTCAGAGCCGGAAGCAGCCGGATGGCGTCGGTGACGATGCCCATATGGGCGAAATCGAAGATCGGCGCGTTCCTGTCGGTGTTGATGGCGACGATGAGATCGGCCCCCTCGACGCCGACCCGATGCTGGATCGCGCCGGAAATGCCCGCGGCGATGTAGAGTTTCGGCCGGATGGTCTTGCCGGTCTGGCCGATCTGCCGGTCGGAGGTGACCCAGCCCTTCTGCACCAGCGGCCGCGAGCAGCCATATTCGGCTCCGAGCACGGTCGCGAGCTGGCGTACCAGCTGGAAGTTTTCCGGCGAGCCGAGCCCGAGCCCGCCGGCAACGACGACGTCCGCATAGGCCAGATTGGATTTCGCGGAATCGCGGTCCGGCAGGAACGACAGCACCTTCGTCACGATGTCGTCCTCGACGAGTCCGAGCGGATGACCGACGATGCGGCCGACCGGGCGCGGGATGCGTTCCGGCATCGGCATCACGCGCGGGCGCACCGTCGCCATCTGCGGCCGGTAGTTCAGCGTGTAGATCGTGCAGAGCAGCGAGCCGCCGAAGGTCGGGCGCGTCGCCGCCAGCGAGCCGTCCGCATCGACGTCGAGCTCGGTACAATCGGCGGTCAGTCCCGTGAGCAGGGTCGTTGCGACCGAGCCCGCGAGGTCGCGGCCGAGCGTGGTGGCGCCAAGCAGGAGGATTTCGGGCTTGTAGGTGTTGACGACGTCGGTCAACGCCTTGGTGTAGGACTCGTTGCGATAGTCGGCGAGCAGACCGTCGGCGACCAGGTAGACGAGATCGGCGCCGTAGCAGAAGGCCTCGGCGGCGGCCGCCTGCGTCGCCTCGCCCTCCGGTCCGATCACCACCGCGGCAAGATCGACCTTGAGCTTGTCGGCGAGCTTGCGGCCCGCCCCCATCAGCTCCCAGGATACCGGATGAACCTGGCCGCGCTCCTGCTCGATGAAAACCCAGACGTGCTTGTAGGCCTTGAAGTGCTCGGGCAGCTCCTTCTTGGTCGCAGCGCGGCCGGATGCGGAAGGGGCGGTCTTTGGTGCGGTGCTCATGGTGCCTGTTCCCCTCGCCTCAATAGCCGCGCGCCAGCGCCGCAAGCTCGGTCTCGAGCGCCGGCTGACGCGTGAAGATGGCGTCGATCAGTGCCTCCGCCGGCTGTTCGCCGGGCTCGATCAGCACCGCCTTCTCGCTGCGCGCGGCCGGCGCGAACACCCGCTTGACGATGGTGGGCGAGCCGCGCAGGCCGCATTTCGAGATGTCCTCGACTCCGGCATCCTGCGCGCTCCATTTCACGATCGGCGCCCGCGCGGCGCGCAGGGCGTCGGCCATCGCGCCGCGGCGGATCTGGTTGGTCGCCTCCAGCATGGTGACGAGGCACGGCAGCCTGGTGCGCAGGAGCTGCACGCCGCCTTCGGAGCGCCGTTCCGCGTCGATGGTGCGCGCCTCCAGATCCAGCGCGCTGATCCTGGCGACGTAGGTGAGCTGCAACAGGCCGAGCCGCTTGGCGATGCCGGGACCGACCTGCGCGGTGTCGCCGTCAATGGTCTGCTTGCCGGTGAAGACGAGATCGGGCGCGCCGAACTCGGTCGAGATCTTGCGGATCGCGGTGGCGAGCGCGTAGGTGGTGGCCAGCGTATCGGCGCCGGCAAAGAAGCGATCGGTCAGCAGCACGGCGCGGTCGGCACCGAAGGTCAGCGCCTTGCGAAGACTGTCCTCGGCAGACGGCGGCCCCATGGTCAGCACCGTGACCTCGCCGCCGAACTGGTCGCGCAGCTCGAGCGCGGCCTCCAGCGCGAAGAGGTCGTAGGGGTTGATGATGGTCGGCACCCCCTGGCGCATGATGGTGTTGGTCACGGGATGCACGCGGATCTGCGCGGAGTCGGGGACCTGCTTGATGCCGACGACGATGTGCATATGCGTCTCCAGGACTTTGTTCACGGGAAGAACAGCAAGTGTCGTACCAAGTCCGCGAACGACGAAAATCAGATTTGGATACAGCGACTTAGGAACACGGCGGCCGCGGCTGCATCCGCTTCCGGCAGGAGAGCCGACAATGCTGCTGCGACATTCGTCGCAAATGCGACAGAGCTCGGCTTCACTTCAGCGTACCGATCTGCACTAATGCCGGCGGCTGCTTCGGCTGCGGCGCGACGGCGTCTTTCAGGACCTTGAAGACGCGCTGATCGATCGGCGAGGACGCGACGAAGTCCGCATAGGCGCGCTCCAGCACGGCCTTGCATCGCTCAGCCACGGTCTCGTCCGTCGCGCCGGCAAAATCCTCCCCGGCGAGGTACTGGCCCATCCGCCTCAGGATGTGCAGCCGCGCGACATTGACGATCCTGGGATCGTAGTCGACGCCGAGCAGCGTGAAGAACTCTTCGGCCGCAGCGGCCTTGTTGAGTTGTGCGAGGATTCCATCAGCCATTTTCGATCTCCGTGGAGCTCTGCCGCGCCGCACAGGGCGCGAGCGGTGTCGCGGGCGCGCCGGCATCTCGAATGCGCCTCTGCATGTGAGCCATGCGCGCCTCCAGGAACTCGACGCGGTCGAGCAGCACGGCGATGGCATCCCCGACCGGATCGGGCATCAGATGATGGTCGAGATCGATCCGGCCGACGATACGGCGATGGCCGAGCTGCGGGCGCACGACGCGCGCTGGAATGCCGACCACGGTGACGTCGGGCGGCGTGCTGTCGATCACAACCGAATTGGCTCCGACGCGCGAGCCGGCGCCCACCGTGATCGGCCCGAGGATCTTAGCGCCCGCGCCTACCACGACGCGATCTTCCAGCGTCGGATGGCGTTTGCCCGGAAACCACGACGTGCCGCCGAGCGTGACGCCGTGATAGAGCGTGACGTCGTCGCCAATCTCCGCGGTCTCGCCGATGACGACACAGGCGCCGTGGTCGATGAAGAAGCGGCGGCCGATGCGCGCGCCGGGATGGATGTCGACATTGCTGGCGAAGCGCCCGAGCCAGGACAAGAGCCGCGCCGCGAAGCGCCAGCCGGCGGTCCACAGCCGGTTGGCGATCCGGTACCAGATCACGGCATGGATGCCGGGATAGGTCAGGAGCGTCTCGAGCTGACCGCGCGCGGCGGGATCGCGCTGGCGCACGCAGCCGATATCCTCACGGATCAACTTGAGCAGAGACGGCTTGACCGGTCCGAGAGGGGACGGTTCGGCGAGCGGAATGTCGACGACACAGGCCATGGCACCCTCATGCACAGTCGAGAAGCGAGTGCGCGCGCACCTCGCGCCAGATCGCCGTCACCGTCTCGCGCGCGACCGCGCCCTTGTGCGCAACGGCATGCTGGCGGACGCGGGCGAGAACCGACTTCGCCTCCTCCGCGCTGACGGACAATCCGAGTTCGGCGAGGAGCGCGGTGATCGCGGCAAGTCCGGAATGCTTGCCGATCACGATGCGATTGGAGCGGCCAAGCAGGCGCGGATCCAGCGCCTGATAGGTGCGCTGATCCTTCAACAGGCCGTCAACGTGAATGCCCGATTCGTGGGTGAAGACGTGCTCGCCGACGATCGCCTTGTTGAGCGGAATGGCACGTGCGGCCGCAGCCGCGACCACGGATGCCACTTTGTCCAGCTCGGACAGCACCACGCCGGTGTCGCAGCCATAAAGCTGCTTGAGCGCGACCGCGACCTCCTCGAGCGGAGCGTTGCCGGCCCGCTCGCCAAGGCCGATCACGGTGACGGAGGCATGCGTCGCACCGGCCTTGATCGCAGCGAGCGTATTGGCCGTCGCCAGACCCAGATCGTCATGGCCGTGGAATTCGAGCTCCAGATCGATGGTGGCGCGAAGTGCTGCGATCAGGGCGAACGAGGCGTCGGGATCGAGCACGCTCAGCGTGTCGGCAATACGGAAGCGCCGCGCGCCGGCCGCCTTGGCGGTTGCGATCAACTCGATCAGGAATTCCACGTCGGCGCGCGAGGAATCCTCGCCGCCGACCGCAACGTCGAGACCCCTGTCGCGGGCGTAGCCGACCACACGCCTCACCTGCTCCAGCGCCGCTGCCCGGCCGCCGCCGAGCTTGGCGGCAATCTGGACGTCGGAGGCGGGGATCGAGACATTCACCATGGAGACGCCAGCCGCAATGGCCGCATCGACATCCGATGGCCGCATCCTGCACCAGCCGATGGCCGTCACCGGCAGGCCGGCCTCGACGATGGCGCGGATCGCGCTCACCTCGTCATGGCCCATCGCAGGCGTGCCGGCTTCGATCTCGGTGACGCCGGCGGAGGCCAGCGCGCGGGCAATCGAGACTTTCTCGGCCATGGTAAAAGCGACGCCGGGGGCCTGTTCGCCATCGCGCAAGGTGGTGTCGTTGAGAACGACGGGTCGGAGCAGAGCCCCGTCCGATCGGGTGGTTGAGCCGGAAAGCGCCATCCGCGTACTCCAATCATCTATCTCGACCGGGATCAGCAACCCTCGTGCCATCGCCGAAACGACCGCCAAGCATCTGAAATCGATGCACTTATCGGGGCCGCTGGCTTTGTCGCAAAAGCGACAGCGCCAGACAGCCGTGTCAGGTCCCGGCGGGTTTACGGCGAATGTGGATGATGATGTCGAGCCGCGAGATTTCGTGGCCCGGCAAGGGGTCGGGCAGTTGCTCGAGGACGAGCGTCTCCGGCACGTCGATCAACATATCCTCGCCGTGAAGGTAGAAATGCGGATGGACCGTCGTGTTGGTGTCGAAGAACGAGCGCGAGCCATCCGGTCCAATGCGGCGCAGCAGTCCCGCCTGGGTGAAATGGTTCAACGTGTTGTAGACCGTGGCCAATGACAGCTGCATATTGGCCGCGGACGCCTCGGCAAAGAGCATCTCGGCGGTGACATGCCGGTCACCCTGGCCGAACAGCAGCTCTCCCAGCAGCACGCGCTGGCGCGTCGGCCTCAGGCCCGCATCGCGCAAGCGGCGGAACGCGGAGCATTCGGCATCCCGGAGCTCGCGTTGCGCAGACGGCTCCGCGTCTAATGCGTCGACGAAGGAAACTTCCGGATACGCGTCCATGATCACCTCATGCCGGTCGGTCGCCGACGTCGGCTTGATCGCCGCTGCCACGCAAAACTTCCCGCCGGCGTTCGGCCATGCGGCTCTCGCCGTTCTCCTCGCCAAAACAGAGGTCGAAATCGTTGCACTGCGTGCAGACCGGCGTCGTGCACATCACGAAGCCGTCGTCCTCGCAGAGCATGCGATAGAAGAAGCGCTTCCAGCGCATATTCCCGGTATTGCGGGTCGCCAGCGGCGCGAAATGACGCGTCAGGAGGCGCGACAGTTCCGGCCGCTCACGCAATCCGAGATCTTCCCAGAGATGGTTCGGCTCCATCGCGCGCCGCGCCACCATCGCCGCCAGCCAACGGCCGACCTCGCCGTCGGTCGAGCGACGCGCGAGCAGAAGATCGCGCACCATGGCGGTCTCGTCGTCGATGCTCGCGTCGCCCCCGCCTGTCCAGGCAAACGCCCGGGCCGGCACGGATGGGAAACACTGCGCCAGGAGCGCATCGAGGTCCCGTTCGGCCAGGCCGACCCGCTCCGCGATCGGACCGCCGTCCATGACAGCTGCCGCCAGGACCGAAGCGAGCACGTGTCGATCGAAATCGTCGTCGTCGCCAATGTCGGCTTCGGCCGGATCGCTACCGGTCAAGGCGCGATAGACTTCTATTCCGGCATGCGTGCCATCGGCGATGGGACCCGCCGGCGATGTCGTTGCGATCATCACTTGCGCTTCAATCATGGAGGGGCTCCGCCGGTGATGCCGAAACGTGCCGGCCTCCCCGTTCAGGAAGGCCGGCACGATGGTCAGGCCGACATTGCCGCGAGCTCGGCAGCGGTCTTGCCGACGACGGTCTCGTCGACCGGCTTCATGATGCCGTGCTCCATCAGCATGTCCTCGAGCTCGTCCATCGTGATCGGGGTCGGGATGATACCCTTGCCCGCGTTGTTGTGGATCTTGTGCGCAAGCTTGCGATAGTGCTCGGCCTGCTGAGACTCCGGCGCATATTCCAGCACCGTCATGCGGCGCAGTTCCGCGTGCTGGACGATGTTGTCGCGCGGCACGAAGTAGATCAGCTGGGTGCCGAGCTTCTTGGCCATGGCTTCCGCCAGCTCCAGCTCCTTGTCGGTCTGCCGTTCATTGCAGACCAGGCCGCCGAGACGAACGCCGCCCGAATTGGCGTACTTCAAGATGCCCTTGGAGATGTTGTTGGCGGCGTACATCGCCATCATCTCGCCGGACATCACGATGTAGATCTCCTGCGCCTTGTTCTCGCGGATCGGCATCGCGAAGCCGCCGCAGACGACGTCGCCGAGCACGTCGTAGGACACGTAGTCGATGTCCTCATAGGCGCCGTTCTCTTCCAGGAAGTTGATCGAGGTGATGACGCCGCGGCCGGCGCAGCCGACGCCCGGCTCCGGCCCGCCGGACTCGACGCAGCGGATGTCCCGGTAGCCGACCTTCATCACGTCCTCGATCTCGAGGTCCTCGACGCTGCCGGCGTTCGCCGCGAGGCTCAGAATGGTGTCCTGCGCCTTGGCGTGCAGGATCAGGCGGGTCGAGTCCGCCTTGGGATCACAGCCGACGATCAGGATCTTGTGACCCATCTCGGCAAGCGCCGCGAGCGTGTTCTGCGACGTCGTCGATTTGCCGATACCACCCTTGCCGTAAAACGCGATTTGTCTCAGTGAAGACATGTTGCTCTCCATCAACCGATTGCCAATGACTCCGCGCGTTTCGCGCGAGATTGCTTCTCTCTCAGAAGCGTGGGCCCGCGGGGTTCGGGAAGGAGAACATCGCTCGCCAGCGGCGTCGGCGTGCTCTCAGCCCTCACTCGTTGTTGCTGCATCCAAATAGCAACTGGCGTGCCATTCGCCGCTCGCGTCTTAAGATGCTGATCGGGCTCGTAAAATATTTCGACGCGCGCGGCCGACAGAAGCTGTGTCGAACCCTACAGAGGTAGGGCCTCTGTCCGAAACCGGACAAGGAACGAAGCGATGGCGGTGTGAATGCACCGCGATGAAGGCGGCGCGGATGCGGAACGGAAATTGCTCGTACTCGACGTGAGGCGATCAAAGGAGAACGACAGATGCAGATCGGCGTCGAGACGGCCAAGGCCGTCGACCAGCGACGCGTGTTCGTGGTCGATGAGGACGAGATCACGCGCGCGGCACTCCAGTTCATGCTGCATGACGAGATCGAGACGCACGAACTCGCCACGCCGGAGGAGGCCTACGCCAAGGGCGTGGATTGGCTGAAGCCCGACGTGGTGCTGCTCGGGGTCTCATTCCTGAAGGCTCGCGGCCCTGCCCTGATCGGCGAGCTCGGCGCGAAGTTTCCGGGCGTGCGCATTCTCGTCGTCACCGACAAGTCCGACGAGACCACCGCGGTCGAAGCGATGAAGGCCGGCGCCCATGGCGCCGTGGTCAAGCCGCTGACCTTGGAAGGCGTCCGCAAAAAGGTGGACACCATCCTCGGACGTGGCGGTGCTGCGCCACTGGTCCAGCTCAGCATGATGAAATAGGAGCGCCGGCGTGGCGACCATCCTGTTCTACCAGAAGCCCGGTTGCGGGACCAACGCTCGGCAGATTCGCGCGCTGGAGGCGGCAGGTCATGAGGTGATCGCGAAGAGCCTGCTTACCGAGCCGTGGACGGCGGAGCGTCTGCTCGCCTTCTTCGGTGCGACGCCCGTCACGTCCTGGTTCAACCCGGCCGCGCCGCGGATCAAATCTGGTGAGCTGAAGCCGGCAGAGATCGACGCAGCAGGTGCAATCGCCTTGATGCTGGACGATCCCCTGCTGATCCGGCGTCCGCTGATCGACGTTGGCGGCGCCAGATGCGCGGGCTTCGACCGCGAGCCGGTCCCATCCCTGCTTGGCGGCGAGCGAAGTGACCTCGAGGGCTGCACACGGCCGGAGATGATGCCGCGCTGCGCGGAGCCATGAGGCTCAGCTCCGCGCCAGCACCATCACCAGGCGATCGACGCGCCGGCCTTGGGCCAGGTGCTCATGGACGATCTCGTCGATGTCCTCCGGCGTCGTCGGCCGATACCAGACGCCATCGGGATAGACCACCATCAGCGGACCGGCCCCGCAGAAGCCGAGACAGCCCGACGCGGTGAAGCCGACGTCCGCGAGCCCGTTCGCCTCGATCGCCTTGCCGAGCCGCTCCCACAACGGACCGCCGCCGGCCGCGCCGCAGCTTCCGCGCGGATGGCTGGGAGGCCGCTGGGTGTGGCAGGCGAAGACGTGATGGCGATAGAGCTGCGGCAGCTCGAACTCCTCGGTCATACCGTCGCTCATGACGCCGCCACCGCAACGCCCTTGTCGTTCAGCACTGCGGCCAGCTCGCCCAGCTTGAACATCTCGCGGACGATGTCGCAGCCGCCGAGAAGCTCGCCCTTGACGTAGAGCTGGGGAATGGTCGGCCAGTTCGAGAACGATTTGATGCCCTCGCGGATGTCGGGATCGGCGAGCACGTTGATGCCGGTGAAGGGCACGCCGAGGCCGTTCAGAATCTGCACGACGGCGCCTGAGAAGCCGCATTGCGGCGCGGCCGGAACCCCCTTCATGAACAGCACGACGTCGCTGCCTGCGATGATGTCCCTGATGCGTTGTTCGGTCGGTTCACTCATGCTTCTATCCTTCCATATTCATTTCGGCACCGCCGTTTCGAGCGCCAGCGCATGCAGCGCCTCGCCCATCTGACCCTTCAGGGCGGCGTAAACCATCTGGTGCTGCTGGATCCGGCTCTTGCCCGCAAATGCCTGCGAGACCACGCGCGCGCCGTAATGATCGCCGTCGCCGGCGAGATCGGTCACGATCACATGAGCGTCCGGAAACGCCTCTCTGATCAATTGCTCGATCTCCGGTCCCGCCATTGCCATGTTGCACACTCCTGCTCCGCGCCTGGTCCATGCAAGCGCCAAACCAGTTTCGGAACATGTGTGTTCAGAGGGACTTGCGCGCCCGACGCCGCCGCGATGTCCGACTTGCGACAACGCCGCCTGCATGCATGTCGATGACGTGACGAACGCCGACGGCTTCGCTCCGGACACTGCGACGATGGCTCGCAGCGCCTCCAAACGATGCGCTTTCGCGGCGTTTCTCACTCGGCCCGGCTTTTGCTTTGCAGGGTTGCATCCGTATTCCGATACGCCAGAAGAGGAACTCGAATTGTCTCGCACAGACTCCAGCAGATTGGGCTCCAGCAGATTGGGCGATCGGCGCCCAATCCCAATGATGGCGAACGTGCTCGTCGACTCCGACGGCATCAATTTCGGCGAGCTCGCGCCCGAGATCGACTCGCTGCTCCAGCAGGGCGTGGTGAGCTACCGGCACGACCCTCTCGAGGCTGACCGGATCTTCCGCAAGGCCCTGGATGCGGCCCCGACCGAGCTCGCAGTCTATTTTTGCCTCTACAAAACCCACACCTATCGCGGGCGTCTCGACGAGGCCCAGAGCATCGCCGAGCGCGGGCTGCGCGAGGCCGCTCACCAGGCTGGCTGGAGCCCCGATTGGCGTCGCTGGCAGCCGCAGTCCGAGCTGCCGGACGGCGCCGGCCGCTTCGCGCTCTACACGTTGAAGGCGCTCGCCTTCATCCATCTTCGCAAGGACGAACGACAGCAGGCCCACGAACTTCTGGCTGCGCTGCGCCGGCTCGACCCGACGGGAACGGTCGGCTGGTCGGTCGTTGCGGCACTCGCCGAGGGACTCCAGTGAGGTGGCGATGACGACCACAGAGCTTGCCGACAACGAGACGCTGATCGCGGGCATCGTCGCCGCGCTACGGACGGTTCACGATCCCGAAATCCCCGTGAACATCTATGACCTCGGCCTGATCTATCGGATCGAGCCGAAGCACGACGGCCTGGTCGAGATCGACATGACGCTGACCGCGCCGGGCTGTCCGGTCGCGGGCGAAATGCTGTCCTGGGTGGAGAAGGCCGTCATTGAGATCGACGGCATCGAGAAAGTCTCGGTGCAGCTGGTGTTCGATCCACCCTGGGACTCATCGCGGATGACCGACGACGTCAAGCTCGAGCTCGGCCTGTTCTAGCGAAACAGCCAGAGACCCATCAGGAGGATACAATGATCGAACTGACCGCCAGCGACGGAGCGAGTTTCTCCGCCTATCGTGCCGATCCCGCCGAAGCGGCCAAGGGCGCCGTGGTCGTCCTTCAGGACGTCTTCGGTGTCACGCCCGAGATCCAGAAGATTGCCGATGCATTCGCCGCCAAGGGCTACGTCGCGATCGCGCCATCCCTGTTCGACCGGGTGAAGCCGGGCGTCCGCCTCGGTCACGACCAGGACGGCAAGGCCGAGGGGGCCGCGATCAGCGCGCAGATCGCCAAGGAGCAGGCGATCTCGGATATCCAGGCGACGGTCGACGCCGTGAAGGACACCGGCAAGGTTGCGCTCGTTGGCTATTGCTGGGGCGGCGACCTCGCCTATTCCGCGGCGAACAAGGTCAACGATATTGCCTGCGTGATCGGCTATGATGGCAGCAACACGGTCGCCGACTATCGCGAAAAGCGCAAGGTGCCGACCCTCGTGCACTTCTGCGAAAGCGATCCCGAGCTGCCGCTGGAGGCCATCACCCAATTCCGCGCCTGGCGCCCCGACGTCAGCGCCTTCACCTATCCGGAGGCCGCCCGGGGTTTCGGCTGCGACGAGCGCGGCAGCTTCTGCGCGGAAGCGGCGGAGAAGGCGCTGGAACGGACCCTGTTCTGGATCTCGCAATATGTCGAGGGACAGAAGCCGATCCTGTTGAAGAATGCCGGAGCCTATGCCCAGGCCAAGACCGAGAAGAAGAAAAAGAAGAAGGACAACGACGATCTCGGACCGCCGATGGATTGAAGGAGTCCAGCGCGATGATGCCGACGACGATTCTCATTGACGATGCGCCGCGCTGCGTCGTGCGGCCGACCGATACCAAGGACCTCAATCGTTTCATCCGCAACGGCAAGTCCTTCCTGCTGGCCGAGAAACCGGAGGGCAGGATCACACACCGCCTGGCAAATGATATCGAGATCGGCAAGTGGCAGAGCGGCCTTGCCCTGCACAAGGCGTGGGGCGGCGCCGAGGAGGAGTTCTTCGGACTGCCGCTGTCGGACTGACGCTGCGTCTCCTCAGCCGTGCCCGCCGCGCGCATCATGCGGATTGCCGGCCTGGTTGCGCATCCAATCGGCGAGCTTGGTCAAGGCGGCATCGAGCTCGCCGCGCGCCGCTTCGTCAGCGACCGTCTCCTCCAGCGCGCCACGCATGCACAGCAGCCAGGCATCGCGCTCCGCGCTGCCGATCGGAAAACCCATATGGCGCTGGCGCAGCCGCGGATGGCCCTTCTCCGGCGAATAGAGCTTTGGACCGCCGGTCCATTCGGTGAGGTATCGCTTCAGCACCTGCTTGGTCGATGCGAGGTCGTCGGCGTGCATGGCGCGAATGCCGGCGGCTTCCGGCAACGCATCCATCCGGCGATAGAAGCTTTCCACCAGGCGGTCGATGACGACCGGGCCGCCGATCCGCTCGAACATCGAAACCGTGACCGCCGTATCGCTCATGCCAATTCCTTCCGTTCCGCGCGCTCACTCGTCCATGCTCGGCGACAGGATAACCTCCGCCGGCGCCCCGGGGCCTTGATCGGCGACAAATTCCAGCGTGGACACACGCGACAGTCCGTGGCCGCTCTCCATCAGCACGACAGCGTCCTGCGGCAGCTGCTTCAGTCGGTCGAGCAGTTGTGCGACGGTCACGCCTGCCCCCTAGTCCGGATGGATCATGATGTCCATGGTCTCGTCATTGTCGTCGAAGCCGCCGAACGGACGGTCGTCCTCGACCAGCCGCTCGCCGCACAGGCAGACCTCGCCGTCGACCACGGCCAGCGCGATGGGCTGGAGGCTCCTGCCGTTGCAGGGGCCGTCGATGCAGAGCCCGCTGTCGATCTCGAACGTGGCGCCGTGGCGCCCGCATTTCAGGAACGCGCGGTCCTGCGTGAAGAAGTCGCCGCTGCCGATGTTGAGCCAGACACCGTCATGCGGACAGGCATTGACGTAGCCGACATAGTCGTTGCCATGGGTCCGGATCACGACGATCGGGAACGGCCGGCTTTCGCCGGACGCCTCGAAACGCGACAGGCTGAACGCCCTCGCGCCGCCGCGTTCGATCTCGTCGCTGGCGCAGATGACGAAGACGTCGACCTCTCTCGCTCCCATCGTCACTCCTCCAGCTGGTCAGGCGGCCGGCGTGGCCGCCTCCCTCAGCGCCGTCAGCTCTTCGCGCGTCAGCCGGAACACACCCCGGCCGCCGGCAAGCGTCTGATAGACGTCGCCGGCCTTGTCGCTGAGAAAGTTGAACCATGCCTGCGGCGTGAGGCCCTCGGGCCGCTCGCTGATCTCGACCACGGTGCCGTTCGGCGCAAAGCGCGTGTGAAGAATGAGCTTCTGCGTATCCATCACCCTGCTCCCGCGCTCAGATGCCCGACGAGAAGCCGAGCAGCTCGATCTTGACGTCCTCCGTGCCGAGCACGGTGGCCTGGCAGGCGAGGCGCGACTTCGATCCGACGCCGACAATGGTGTCGAGCTTCTCGTTTTCGAGCCGCGCGATCTTCGACAGCCCCTTGCGCCCCTCCTGCACGAAGATGTGGCAGGAGCCACATTTCGCCTGACCTTCGCATTTGTGCGGGATCGCGATTTCGGCGCCGAGCAGCGCGGCCAGAAGGGTCGTTCCCTCGGAGACCTCGATGGTCTTGCCTGCGGGCAGAACGGTCAGTGTGGTCATGATCGTCATCCTCTTTCGTTGGTGATCGGCTCTTCAGTAGATCGCCGCGCCTGCGCCCACATTGATCGAGGCGTCCTTCATGGTCTCGACGATGAATTCGATGTGGCTATCCGTCAGATGGGTATGGAACGGCAGCGCGATGGCGCGGTCGGCGATCTTCTCGGTCACGAGCAGATCGCCGCGGCGACAGCCAAGATCGAAATAGTGCCGCTGCAGGTGCAGCGGATGGCTGTAGGCCGCAGCCTCGACCTGCTCGACCCGGAGATCCTCGGCAATGGCATCGCGGCTGGAGCGGGTGAAGCGCGTACCGAGATGCACGACATAGAGGAACCAGTTCACCTCGGTCACATCGGGACCGACATAGGGCGGCTTGATGCCTTCGAACGATTGCACATGCGTCGCATAGAGCTGCTCGACCAGCCGCCGGCGCTCGATGATTTCGTCGATGCGCCTGAGCTGGGCCAGCCCGAGCGCGGCCGCGAGATCGCTGATCCCGGCCTGGTGAGACGCCGTTGAGCCCACCACGACGGAAGATCGCTCGCTCAGCCGGTGCGAGCGATGGCGGCGCAGCGTCACCGCGAGGTCGATGTCGTCGGTCACGACCATGCCGCCCTCCCCGCAGGTCAGCAGCGAGGGCTGGGCGAAATCGAACACGGCGATGTCGCCGAAGCTGCCGACCAGCCTGTCCTTGTAGCGGGAACCGATCGCCTCGGTGGAATCCTCCAGCAGGAGAATGCCGTGCCGGTCCGCAAGGTCGCGGAGCTCCGACCACGGCGCCGGATGGCCGTTGGTATTGGCGGCGAGAATGGCCCTTGTAGCAGGCGCGATGCGCGCTTCCACCTTCTGCGGCGCCAGGGTCCCCGACCAATAGTCGATATCGGCGAACACGGGCCGTGCGCCGGCGAGGCTGATCGCATGCGCGGTCTCGCGGAACGAATAGGACGAGGCGATGACCTCGTCGCCTGCGCCGATGCCGTACGCCTTCAGCGCGAGCATGAGGCCGATGGTGCCGCTCGGTACCGCAATCGCATAGGCCCGGCCGACATAGGCGGCAAACGCCGCCTCGAACTCCTCCGCCAGCCGGCCGCTGGAGAGACGCGCCGAGCGCAGGACGGCGTCCACCGCCCCGATCTCCGCCAGCGTGACGTCGGGGTCGGAAAGCGGAATGAAGTCGTGGCCGGTCTCGACCGGGAGCTCGCCGGGGTCGGCACCATCATCATAGGCGAGAGCGGGCTCCGTCATGACGCAGCCGCCCGCTTGGCCAGCACGATGCCGGTCGCGCGTGCCGGATCGTCGGTGATCGCGGCGCAATGATCGGCGCCGTCGAGCAGGTGCAGGTCGAACAGGCCGAAGCTGCGGTACGGCGTCTCCGTCACGTCGGAGGCATCGCAGCGAACCCAGGCGAGATGCGGAAATTTCCGCCGCAGCTCGGTATAGGCCTGCGCCGCGTCCGACGAGGCCAGCGCCTGCTCGATTTCAGCCAATTCGGTTGCCGCCAGCGCCATCTTCCCAACTCCCGCTATTGCCAGAACACGCGCTCGGGATCGGCGTTCAGGACATCGGTCGCCGATGCCAACCGCTGATGCACGCCGTGCAGCTTCCAGGACCCGGTCTCGTGATCCTTCCGGAACAGCTTCCAGCTCGCGCCCGCCGCGTCGTAATGCAGGAGCGCGACGTCGATGACCCCGCCCTCGGCATCGATGTTCCGCGAGCAGCACGGACTCTCCACGAGATACCCGCCGGTCACGCCCTTCACCACCGGCGAGACATAGCGATAGCGCTTGCGCGTTCCGAGCGCGCGCTCGATCCGCCTGCGATCGAGCTCGTTGGGATGCGCCGGCAAGCGCGCATCTGGCTGTCTGAGGACCGCGGCATTCATCGTGGCATCCCTATAGCGGGCTGATTTCTTCTTCGAGGCAGCCGACCACCAGCCGCTCGCCGAACTCGACGAGATAGATCGGCAGGTTCGCCTCCGTGTGCCGGCCGACCTGGACGATCTCCCCGGTGTGGCCGACGCCGACAAGCAGGCCGTCGGCCGGCGTATCGGGAAACGAGCCATCATTGTGCAGGTCCACCGTCGCCTTCACGCGCTGGCCCCATTGGTACTTCGGCAATTTGGGTTCGATCATCATGATGCAGCCTCCGGCAGCGGAATGTCCTCGACCGCATCGCGCGGGGTGACGGGGTCGAGCTCCTTGCGCTTCATCCCGACGCGGTTGCCGCTGTCGAGGAATTCGACGCCATAGATGTAGAATTGCTGCAGGAAGGTGCCGATCGAGACCACGTAACCAATCTCGCCCTTCTTCGCGAGGATGTCGCCGATCTCCTTGCCGGCATAGGTGCCGTCGTTGCGGATGGTGCGTTTGGCCCGCACTTTCTCCCCGAAGGAGAAGAACGGCGGGGCCGTCAGCTCGACCACGTCGCTGTCGCGCACGATGTTGCTCATAGGGAGGCTCCCGTTCCTCGCTCCAGCCTCACGGCGACCCGCGACCGCGCGACTTCGCGCACCAGCCCGTCCTGATCCTCGACGAGCCCCATGAGCTCGCCGGCCGCCGCCCGGCTTGCGACCTCGTATCGAATGCGACAGTCGGGATCACGGTGCATCAGCGCCAGCAGCTCCGGCGACAGGCGCTGCGCGACCTCGAGCCGCACGGCGGCGTCGCGGTCGTTGATCATGCCGAGCAGCCATTCGTCCGGAATGCGCCGGGCCACGACGCGGCGAACCTCTGCCTCCTCGTCCCCGATCATCCGGCCGAGCAGCAGCGGCGCCAGCCTGCGCGCGACGACGAGACGGACGTAGTAATCCTCGTCAGATGCCATCGGCAGCAGATCGTCGCCGTCGATCAGGGTGGCCACCCGCATCCTCACCTCGCGATGAGGATCCGCGCGCAATTGCAACGCATAGCGCCTGGGCAGGCGGCGAACCGCGTTCCAGCGCACGGTTTCGTCGGCGTCGCCGAGCAGCGGCGGCAGCAGGAACAGATTCGCAGACTTTGCGGCAATTGCGCGCACCTCGAAATGCGGATGCCCGAGATAGCGGTCGGCAAGGCCGGGATTCCAGTCGAAGAAGCGGTCGATGCGGCGTGCGTAGCGATCGTTGACGCAGGCGTGCCTGATCCGGCAGCCACCGACGCCGTTCAGCGCCAGATGCGTGCAGCCGCTGCAGTCGACCTGATTGCCCTGCCAGTCGCGGGCCTCGCCGATGTCGTCAGTCATCGTCCTGCCCCATCCGCTCGAGCACGCCCAGCAGCACCTTGGCGCCGATCTTGTCGGTGGGATCGAGCTCCAGCAGCTTCAGGACCGCGCGCCGCCCCTCCTCGGTCTCGCCGAGACGCATCTGCAAGTAAGCGTAGCCCTTCAGCGAGAACAGGAAGAAGCGCGCCAGGATGTTCTCGTAGCGGCCGAACTCGGCGTCGCCCGCGCGCACGCTGCGCCAATCGGCGGGAAGATCGTTCTCCTGAGCCGCCTTGAGCAGACAACACCGCGCGACCTCGAGCGCCTCGGCAAGACGTCCCTTGTAGAAATAGAATCGATAGAGGCCGATCAGCACGGCGGCGTGGCCGGGCGCAAGCGCCTCGGCTTCACGCAGATGACGTTCCGCGATGTCGTCCAGATGATAGGACAGACCCGCTTCCCACAAATGATGTTCCGCCGCGCTCGGCAGCCCGCGCCCGAGCAAGGCGCCCGTGACGAGCGCCTCGTCGATCTCGACCTTCGGACTGACAAACGTCTCGGCCATCATGTGCGCCTGCTCAGTGGTGCCCGCAGGAGACCTGCTTCGGATCGTGGAACACGAGCCCGGTCTGGGTCGGCGTATCCGCGAAATCGATGGTGACGCCGTCGAGCAGCAGCCGGCTTTCGGCCGGCAGGAACAGCTTGACGCCCTCACGCTCGACCACTGCATCTCCGACCTGCGGTTCACTACGCACGCTGATGTCGGCGGCAAGGCCCGAGCAGCCGCCGGGGCTGACCGCAAGACGGAAGCCGCTGCCGGCGCCGCCGTCGACGCGGAGCATCATGCGCATGAATTTCTGCGCCGCCGGTGTGATCGTGAAGTTCATCTCCTTGCCCTCCCTCACGCAGGCGCCTGGTAGCGCGGCAGCGACGTATCGACGACGCAGGTGTTGTCGACCGGGCAGACCGCTACACATTGCGGCTCGTCGAAATGACCCAGGCACTCCGTGCACTTCTTCGGGTCGATCACGAACGTCCCGCCCTTTTCGCGGATCGCGACGTTCGGGCATTCCGGCTCGCAGGCCGAGCAGCTCGTGCACTGCGAGGCGATGATCTTGAACGGCATCGATTCCTCCTCAAGCCGCCGAGATCAGCGCGCCCTGGCGGATGGCGGCATCGCCGCGCTCCACGTGCTCGATCTCGCCGCTGTTGACCTTGTCGAGATAGGCCTTGAACCAGGCGATCGCGGACTTCTCGATATATTCGTGCGCGTACTGATCGACCGGCTCGATGCCGGCCTTGATCAGGTCGCCTTTCGGACAGCCGCCGATCTTGGCCACGAACACCGCGTGGCAATCGTTGATGGCGCGGATGATGGTCTCGAGGCTGTCCTCTTCGCCATAACCGCCCTGGCAGTAGAGGTCGACGCGGCGATGGCCGACGAATTTCGCGCCCGCCGTGGAGAGCTCGTAGACCTGGAACTCCTTGGCATGGCCGAAATGCTCGTTGATCAGGCCGGAGCCCTTGGTCGCGACCGCAGCCAGCACCTTGATGTCGCTGGACGCACCCGCGAGCTCTGCAAGCTCCTCCTGCTTGGCCGCGACCTTGGCGACACGCTCTTCCTCGACCTTCTCCTGATACGCCTTGCGGGTCTCGGCGTCGTATTTGACCTCCATCGCCATGATCTTCTCGGTGGTGAACTCGGCGCTGCGGTCCTCGCCGAGCAGACCGACGGCGTCGGCGCGACACTGGCGGCAGTGCCGCATCATGTTCATCTCGCCTTCGCATGAGTCCTGCAGCGCCTTCAGCTCCTGCGCGCTCGGGCCGCGCTGTCCGTTGAGGCCGAAAACCGTGCCGTGCTCGGGCGAGGAGATCAGCGGCATGATGTTGTGCAGGAAGGCGCCGCGTGACTTCACGGCCCGGTTGACCTCCACCAGGTGCTGGTCGTTGATGCCGGGGATCATCACCGAGTTGATCTTGCAGAGGATGCCGCGCTCCGTGAGCATCTCCAAACCCTGGAGCTGGCGATCGGTGAGGATCTTGGCGGCCTCGTAGCCGGTGTAGCGCTTGTGCTTGTAAAAGATCCAGGGATAGATCTTCGCGCCGATCTCGGGATCGACCATGTTGATGGTGATGGTGACGTGGTCGACGTTGAACCGCGCGATAGCGTCGACGTGATCGGGCAGCGTCAGCCCGTTGGTCGACAGGCAGAGCTTGATGTCCGGCGCGGTCTGGCTGATCAGCTCGAAGGTCTTGAAGGTCTTTTCGGGGTTGGCGAGGGGATCGCCGGGACCGGCGATGCCGAGCACGGTCATCTGCGGGATGGTGGAGGCGACCGCCAGCACCTTCTTGGCGGCCTGCTCGGGCGTCAGCTTCTCGCTGACCACGCCGGGACGCGATTCGTTGGCGCAGTCATATTTGCGATTGCAGTAGTTGCACTGGATGTTGCAGGCCGGCGCGACCGCGACATGCATGCGGGCGTAATGATGGTGCGCTTCCTCGCTGTAGCAGGGATGGTTCTTCACTTTCTCCCAGATCTCGGTCGGAAGATCGCCCTGCCCGGCCTGCGATCCGCAGCTCGCCTTGCCGCTGCCGCCGCTGGTGCCGCAGCCCTTATGCTCGGCGATAGCCTGCATGATCTCGCCGACTTCGCCGACGTGAGCGTTGCTGCCGGCGTCGTGTTGCGCTGAAACGTCCATGTGCTCAGTTCTCCTTGCCGACCAGGTTTGCGGGGCTCTGATTTCGAGAAGCGTCCTAGAGTGTTTCTAGAAAGGTATTAGCAACCCGCATGCCACCGTCGTGCCGCCGACTTTCCTGGCCTGCTTCAAGGAGTTAGCGCGCAGGCGCGGGAATGTCGGGTTGCGAACGCATGTTGGAAAGGTGACAGATGTCGTGAGGTTCGCGGTGATGTCTGATGACGACAGCCGCCTTGCAAATGCGTTCGGCCCCGCTCCCGCAAGGAAGAAGGGCGGCTTCGCAGACGGCCGGTGTCTAGCCCGCCAGCACGATCTCTATGGCGCGCGGGAGCGGGATGGCGAGCGGGGTCAGACCCTGGTTCACCAGGAAGCGCAGCTCGTTCTTCGACAGCGCGTCCGGCTCGACGACTGCATAGTGCGTGTCCGCGGAGCGCTTTGACACCTGTCGCGCATAGGTGCGCAGGAGCTGATCGTTGAAGCGACAGCCGAGGAACAGGAAGCTCCGGCCCGTGCGCCGCGCCTTCACCTCGTCCGGAATCGGGGTCTGGATGTCGATCTCGGTCAGCACCTCGACATAGTCGGCGTCGGAGATCAGAAAATTCTTGGCCGGCGCGACGCTGCCGTGGGGCTTGTAGAGGATCGTGGTCCAGTCCTTGGCCCGGGCGCGGTCGACCTCCTGGCCGGTGGCATCGTAAAACCGGTACCAGCGATCCTCGCCGATGCCGGCGCGGGTGATGCCCTGGATCTCGCCCCAGTCGTCCCGACCGGCCAGCGCCGTGCGCATCGAGCCATCGTACCAGCTATCGACGATCAGGGGGAGCGGCAGCGTGGCGAGATGCCGATGCAACGATGTCGGCACGACCGGCGTCGCAAAGGCCTCCGACATCAGAGCGGTCACGGTGGCGCGATGCCGCGTGCTCTCGATGTGCTGCGCCGCGGCCCAGGCGTTGCCCTTGGCCCGCCGCGGCAGCGCGACCTTGCTGCCGAGGAATGCCGCGAGACCTTCCGGGTTCATCGGCACGCTTGGCGCGGACTGCTCGGTCACGCCAGTTCCAAGATAGGGAATGACGCTGCCATTGCGAAGCCGCCCGACAACCTCGCGGAAAATCGCCTCGGCATCGGCGGGATTGGCGAACTCAATCTGGGGGACCGGCGCGTTCATCGCTCGTCTCCCTCGCCGCCGCGCTTCCTGGCGTTGATCGTGATCGGCAAATTGGTATCGGCGGCTATCTGCGGCAGGTCGAGCACCCAGCCATTGGCGATCTTGATCCAGCCGCCCCACAGGGTCTCGTGCTCGGACTCGACAATCGGCTCCTCGAGATCCTTCTTCGGCACGTAGATCGACAGGCCGGTCTCCGGCGAACGCCGAATCATGACTTTCATGAGCTGAGCTCCTTGGTCGGAGAGGTGTCGCTCACGCGCTCTTGCCGCGATGGAGACAATGCTCTCAGTTTCGATAGGATGTCCGGCAGCACGCGCAGGACGCGGTCGATGTCGTCGGCCGTTGTCTCGCGGGACAGGGAGAAGCGGACCGCGCCGCGCAGCGCCTGCGGCGGCACGTTCATCGCGCGCAGCACGTGCGACGGCTCCATCGAGCCGGAGGCGCAGGCCGATCCCAGCGAGGCGGCAATGCCGGCACGGTTCAGGTGGTGGATGATCGCTTCACCCTCGATATGCTCGAAAGCGATGTTCGAGGTGTTCGGCAGCCGGCTCTTGACGTCGCCCAGCACCATGCAATGGCCGAGTTGGACGATCGCCTGCTCCATCCGGTCGCGCAGCCCGGCAATCGCAGCCCGCGCCTGCTCCAACTGCAGCGCGGCAAGCCCGGCCGCTCTGCCGAGGCCGACGATCCCGGGAACGTTTTCGGTGCCGGCGCGGCGGCGGCGCTCCTGCGGACCGCCCTGAATCAGCGGCTTGAACTTGGTCCCCTTGCGCACGTAGAGCGCGCCGATGCCTTTGGGACCGTGCAGCTTGTGGCCGGAGATCGAGAGCATGTCGATCTCGGTGGCGCTCACATCGATCGGAATACGTCCGACCGCCTGCACGGCATCGGAGTGGAACAGCGCACCGGCCGAACGGGCCATCTTCGCCAGGAACTCGACCGGGAAGACCGTGCCGGTCTCGTTGTTGGCCCACATCACGGAGGCGATCGCGGTGCGGGGGCCGAGCGCGCGCCGGTAAGCCTCGATGTCGAGCCGGCCGCGCCCGTCCACGGGGATGAGATGGCTCCTGATGCCGCGGCGCGCGAGATCCTCGACCAGCGACAGCACCGCGGGATGCTCGACGGCGGTGGTGACGATCTCGTCGCGGCCTTCCTGCACGGCAAGCGCCGACAGAATCGCCGCATTGTCGGATTCGGTCCCGCCGGAGGTGAAGACGATCTCGTGATCGAACGTCGCGCCGATCAGGCTCTGAACACTGCGCCGCGCTTCCCTCACCGCCTGGGCGACGTCGCTGCCGAAAGCGTGCGCTGAAGACGCATTGCCGAACTGCTCGGAGAAGAACGGCAGCATTGCCGCGACGACGGAGGGGTCCGTGCGGGTCGTCGCGTTGTTGTCGAGGTAGATCGGCCGCACGGAATCCCTCTCTCGATGTCGGAGCCTGCTCAGTGACGGGGCTTGGCCGCTCCGGCAACGGGGATCAGGCGAACGAACTCGCCGAGCCGCTCGATCAGGCGGGCCTGGATGCCCTCCAGCGTCGCGCTGGCGAGCTTGCAGAACACACAGGCCCCGGTGAGCCTCACCATGATCTTGTTGCCGTCGATCTCGAGTAACTCGCAATCGCCTCCGTCGCGCTTGAGATTGGGCCGGATCTCGTCGAGCACGGCACGGACGATTTGCTCGCGACCCGAAGGCTCGGCAGCCGGCGACTGTTTCAGGTGTTCGGATTCGACGAGCATTTCACATTCTCTCTGTTGCGGATCGGATCGACGAGGACGGCCTAGCTGAACGACTTGCCGCAGGAGCAGCTCGACTTCGCATTGGGATTGTCGAAGGTGAAACCGGAGCCTTCCAGCGCCACCACGAAATCGATGGTGGTGCCGCTGAGGTGCTCGTGGCTCGCATTGTCGACGAACACCTTCACGCCGCCGCGCTCGATCACGGTGTCGTCGGGCTTGGCTTCTTCGGCGAGGCCCATCATGTATTTGAAGCCGGCGCAGCCGCCGGTCTCGACCATGATGCGCAGGCCGCTCGCCGGCTGTGCCGCCGAGGAGATCGCGGTCTTCACCGCATTCACCGCGCTGTCCGTCAGATTGATCATCGCTCGCCCTCACTATCTGGGTCTGTTGCATTGAGGGATCGCAAGTCTCGTGCCAGAGCGCATACGTCTGAAATTGCTGCATTTTCGTTCCGCCATCCGGCTGTTGCCTTTGCGACGCTTGTCGGGTTTGCGACAGAGGGGGTTCGCGGCGCTTGGACACGAGGAATGGCAACGCCATACCGGGCGACGTGCAGCGGTCGCGCCGAGCCGTCCGGATTCCCGCTGCATTCGAACTTTCGGCGGATACGCAGGCAGGCGGCAAACTCCTTGCATAAGGGCGATCGAGACCTTCGCGCCGGCCAGACGGCCGCGCAGCAGATGAGACAAGGAGACATTCATGACGTCGATCGACAACACCGCCCTTGGCCGCCTGGACAAGGAAGGCCGGCTCCTGAACGCGGTGCTGAAGGGCGACACGACCAAGCCCGGCCGCTTCGGCTTTCGCGGCGACATCGCGCTGAAATTCCAGGCCCAGGTCGCCGACGAAAAGCGTCCGCCGGAGTACTCGATCGAGCAGGTGCTGACCGTGGCGCAGGAGGGCGAGGAGACCATTCCGGTGCTCGCCGGCTACCTGCATTCCTACGCGTATCTTGCCGACGTCGCCAAGGTGCTGGACGGCGCGCTGAGCCCGAAAGGCAGCTACTTCATGTTCTGCAACAACATCGACCTGCTGGCCAAGTACCGTACCAGGATCGGGGACATCGAATTCCGCATCCTTCCGTGCGACGAATCGACGGTGTGGAAGGAGATGATGGACCTCGCCGGCGTGGACAAGAACGACATCAAGAAGCTCGATACCGCGGGCAAGCTCGACTATCTGCTCGATGTCGCCAGGGAGCTCGACGGCTCCTATACCGAGATCTCCTTCGAGGACGGCGTTGCGAAGATGGAGCCGGTGAAGAACCGCAACGAGAACCGCCCGGTCTGACCCATCGTCGTCAGACCTCTTCCTCGCAGGCCGTCTCGTCGTCCTCCACCAGCGTCACACCGGTCACGCAGATCTCGCCGTCGAGCACGGCGAGCGCGATCGGCGTCAGGCTCTCGCCCTTGCAGGGCCCATCCACGCAAGTGCCGGTTCCGAGTTCGAAGGTCGCACCGTGCTTGCCGCACATCAGCCTGGTGCCGTTCCCGTCCAGGAATTGGTTGCGCTCCCAGTCCAGGTTCACCCCATTGTGCGGGCAGCGGTTGAGATAGCCGAACACCTGCTTGCCCCAGCGCACGATCACGATCGGCCAGGGCCGCGGCGTTCCGTCTTCGCCGACGATCATGAGATGAAAGCCGATCGCCCGCTGGCTCGGGATGTCGTTGAAGGCGCAGATCGCATAGGCGGTATTCTGGTCCATGCTGTCCTCATTCGCAGTCGGATCGTTCGACTGGTGCAAGAATCGCGCTAGGCCAGGGGACGTCAGGTCGGGAATCCGACACGCGACAGCGTCGTCGCTCGCCTGATTCATCATGCGGGCCCAGTTCCACGCCGAATCTCCCGGTTTTGGCGACGTCGTCGCTCTCGGGACGCCCATGCGAGGTGGCATGGAAATTGATGCTGTTCAGTCAGGCCCCCTTGGCATGGAGAATGACATGAACGTCGCGTCTGAATTCGCCGCCTGCTCGGAAGACGAGATCAAGGCGTTGCTCGATGGCGGCACGCTGACCGTCTATTCGGTCGCGCGCCCGATCACCGCCGATCGGCCGGTGGATCGCAGCGCCGTCCTCGCCACGTTCAAGTTCGCGACCCCGGCTTTCAGCGGCGACGCCGGCGTGAACCTCGCGGCCAATCCGGTGCCGGCGAGCAGTGTCGGCACACCGGGCTTTGCGCGAGCCTGCAAGGCCGACGGGACCGTCGTGGCGGACTTTTCCGCCGGCCCCGGCCCGCGCGAGATCAAGTTCGTCGAGGTCTCCTGCTCGCAAGGTGCGCCCGTGAAGATCATCGCGTTCAAGTTCATCGCCGAAGGCGGCTGGCCGGAACGCCCGGACTATTACGACGCCCATCCCCGCCCCGGCTTTGCCATGCCGCTGGTGCCGTGATGGCGATCCTGATCAAGACCACGCAGGACGGCCGCAAGCTCGAGGTCGTCGGACTCGCGATCACGCTCGGCGGCAAGCTCGAAGCGAACGAGCTGATCGAAGTGAAGGATCACCCCTATCGCCGCGCGATCCGTGCCGCCGCGCCGGAGGCGACCCACATGGCTGGTCGCGTACCCCTGACGCGCGAGGAGGCAGAGATCGTGCTCGCCGCGTTCAGGCAGGCGGAAGCCGACATGCTCGCCAATCCCGTCGCCATCCACGAGCGTTTCCGTATCGCCGCGATGATGAAGTCGCGCGAACAGGGGATCGAGTAAGGCGGATCGCGGCGTCGCTCGCGCGTCAGTTCAATGCGCGCCGGCGCTGGCGATAGCCGCTGGCTTCGCCGGCCTCGAACATGGCCCCGATCCCGGGATGGCTGACCGGCTCGCCGGAATCGTCGGGCTCGAGGTCGCGTTCCGCGATACAGGCCACGTAGGGGATTTCATCGTCCTCGGCGAACAGCCGGTAGACCAGACCCGTCGCCGCCCCGTCGGGCCCCGGTGCGCCATCCGTACCGGCGAACGATGTGTCGACATCGAAGATGACGCCCCGCATTGCGTAGAGACGATGACGGATCACCTGGCCGATATTGTACCTGGCGAACCTCGTCTTGCTCATCGCTGGGTCCGGCACGGCATTCAAGCGGCCGCGGGGGCGTGGGTCTGGCAGTTGGTCGGGCAGACCCGCGCGCAGGCGCCGCAGCCGATGCAGGCGCCGTCGTCGTTCATCACCATGACCTTCTTCTCGACCTCGTCATCGTCGTCATCGAGGTCGATCATCTCGCCGTCCTCGTTGATACCTTTCAGCGTCATGACCTCGCGGCCGCAGACCTTGTAGCAGCGCCCACAGCCGATGCACTTCTGGGCATCGATCGACACCAGATAGTCCGGCTTCCAGTCGCGGCCGTCGCGGGTTGCGTAGGACATGGGGGTGACCCGGTTATGCCTTTTCCAGCGTCTTGAGATCCTCGCGCTTGCGCTCGAGCTCGGCGAAGGCGTCGTGGGCCTTCTGGGCCACGCTCAGGATCGAGGTCCAATTGATCGGGAGCTCCTCCGAGAGATCGTGGAGGTCCATCTTGGCCTGCGTGGCCTTGGCCGACAGCTTCTTGATCTCGGCCTTCAGGGTTTCAAGATCGCTCATGCTCAAACCTCAGTAGTTCGCCACATCCGGAAACTTGCGGATCATCTCGACACCGCCCGCGACATATTTGTCGCCTTCGGCCGCAAGCTTGCCGAGATTGTCGAAGCCGAAGCGATGCACGTCGCGGAGCTGCTTGTTGACGATGATGAGCCGGCCGCCGATCAGGACCATGCGACCAAAGCCTTCATGGTGCATCTTCAACATCGGCGAGATCATCACGCCGGTCACCTTCTCGATCGAGAGCGCGACGGCGTTGAAGAACAGCTCCATCCGCCAGATCGTGTCCGGATCGGGGTCGCCGACGATGGGCAGCGCCCGCCGCTTCTCCTTGTCGAGGATATAGGGCTCGAGCAGGTCGAGATCCTTCTTGCCCTCCCAGGCGCCATGGGTGTCCTGGGCCCGCCAGATCTTGACGAGCTCCTTGACGAACGGCGCTTCGGCCGCGTTGTCGGGTTGGATCAGTTCTGCCGCTTCAGTCATGGCGGTTTCCTTCAGTCCTCGAAATCAAAGCTGCGTTCCTGTCCCTTGGCGAGCACCTTGCGCAGCCACGGCGGCGGCGAGCCCTTCAGCACGTCCTCAAGCTTGACGCAGAGATCGTCGATCGCCTCGGGCTGCGTCACCTTCATGGGGTGGATGTTGTTGGCGACGACCCGCGCCGCGCCCGAGCCGCCGATCGCCGCGACGTAGAGGATCGTACAATCCTTGATCGCCTCGATCTTCGGCGCCAGCTTGTCCTCGTTACCGTCCTCCTTGAGGTCGCCGTCGAACTGGATGGCCTCGACGAAGCGATGGCCGTCCGGATTGACGTCGTAGATGGCGATATTCTTGGCCCAGCCGAAATGCGCATCGACGCGCTTCAGGTCCTGGGTGGCAAAGGCGACTTTCATCGATCTGGTCCCTCTTGTTGCGTCAGTGCAGTTGCGGCGGGACGACCTGGAGGCCGCTCTCCGTGGTTCGCCAGGTATCAGGCGTCGGCTGGTGGTTCGCCTCGCGATCGGCGATGACGAGATTGGCAAGATCGAAGATCAGATCGCGTGTGCCGCGATAGCCGACCGACAGAAGGTGCCCGGCGCCGAGACGGTCGAACATCGGAAAGCCCGCGCGGTAGAACGGGATCTTCAGGCGCGAGGCCGCCTGGCGGCCGTGCGAATGGGTGATGAGGAGATCGCAGCCGCGGACCTTGGCGAGGTCTTCGAGATCCTCGAGGTCGCCGATCAGGACCTCCTGCGTCCTGACGCGCTCCAGCACCGGCGAGGCCGTCGTGGTCACGGCGACCGCGACCTCCGCACCCATCTCATGCAACATGCTGGAGAGATCGAACAGCAGGTCCGGCTCGGCGCCGATCGCGAGCTTGCGACCGCCGATGTGGAAATGCGTATCCAGCATCGCGTCCGCGAGCTGGCCGCGCTGCCGGCGGTACTTCGCCGGCACCGGCCGGCCGCTGATCTCGCTGAGGAATGCGATGAATTCGTCGTTCGGGGCGAGGCCGCAGAGCCGCTCGAACAGGCGGAACGGCACGCCCGCCCTCTGCTGCATCGCTTCCGCCGCGCGCTTCATCTGCGCGCCGATCGCGATGGTCCAGGCCGCCTGCCCCATGGTCGCGATCTCGTCGACCCCGATGCCGCCGATCGTGGTCGGCGTGAACTCGTCCGGGATGTGCCCATCGAGCGAGCCGGCAAGGTCCGGCAGGAAGGACGGCTTGAGCCCGAAATCCTCGATGATCGTGCGCAGCTCGTCGAGATCTCCCGGCGTGAGGTGACAGCCCGGCAGGACGTTCACGCGCGCCGGATCGCGCACGGCACCCGCCTCAGCGGGGTCGACGAGCACCTCGACCATGCGCGCGACAGTCTTCTCCCAGCCGTCCTGGAAAGCGTCCTTGAAATCGGGCGTCGAGACATAGACCAGCGGGAACTTTTCGAGCTGCGGGTGCTTTTGCCGGATCAGGCGGATGAAGCCCTCGACGTCGTCGCCCTTGGTCTCGGTGACGCCGGTCGAATTGATGCCGATGATCTCCGGCTTGGTGCGATTGTAGATGTTGAGGATCGCCTGCTCGACGTTCTCATAGCCGCCGAGCACGGTCGCGACCTCACTCATCGCGGTGGTCTGCATCGGCACGGCTTCCTTGAAATGCCGCACGAACAGGGTCAGTCCGAACGAGGTGCAGCCCTGCGAGCCGTGCAGCAGGGGCATCGCTCCGCGCAGCCCCATGAAGGCGAACGAGCCGCCGATCGGCTGGCTCATCTTGAGCGGATTGACCGAGCATGCTTTCTTCGAGGTGGTGACGATGGCCATCGGCTGCGCCCTACTCCGCCGCCTGGAGGATCGGCGTCGGCTGAGCGGCGAGGATGTCCTCGATCCGTCCCTTGCAGGCGCCGCAGCCGCCCGAGGCGTTGGTGTGCTCCTTGACCGCGTCGACGGTGGAAAGGCCGTGCGCAGCGATGGCATCCTCGATGCTGCCGAGGTCGACGGTCTTGCAGTGGCAGATCTTCTTGGCGCGGCGGGTCGCCTCGGCAAGCGCCGGATCGGCGGCGATCTCGGCGGCCTGCGCATCCATCTGCGCGATCGCCTTGGCCTGCCAGTTCACGCCCGCATCGTCCCACGGCGCGGGTCGGCGGAGCTGGGCCCACATCGGGTTGTAGAGCGCCTTCTCGATCTCCTCCATCAGCTTGACCATGCCGATGTAGCCCATATAGGCGTGGCAGCGCTCCTGGTTGATGTCGAGCCAGGGCATCGCCGCTTTCAGCGCAACGAACTGCGACTTGCCGCCGGAGAGCATGATGTCGGCGCGCGCGTCCTTCAGCATCTTGTACATCTCGCGCGGCGTCATGTCCTCGATCATGTGGGCGTCTTGGCCCATCAGCTCCTTGATCCGCTCCTTGTCCTCCTTGGTGGACTTCTTCACGGAGGTGCCGACGATTTCGAGACCCGCCTCCTGGAGCGCGGCGACCACGGACCACGACTTCACGCCGCCGGTGATCAGCAGCACCTTCTTGTCCTTGAAGCGCGGCTTGAAGCGCTCGATCGCGGCCCAGGCCTTGGCTTCCTCCCGCGCGATCACGGCCTCGGTGCGGTCCATCAGCTCGCCCGGCGCGCCCCGCTCGATCAGCATGCGCGCGATCTCGCGCAAGGAATCGCTGGAATCCTGGATGCCGTAGAACGAGCCCTCGAAATACGGGATGCCGTAGCGCTCCTCCATCTTGCGGGCGACGTTGATCATCGCCTTGGAGCACACCATCATCGCCGCCTTGGCGCGATGCGAATAAGCGAGCTCGCGATACTTGCCGTCGCCGGAGATGCAGGAGAGGATGCGGATGCCGAGCTCGTCGAGCAGAGGCTTGATCTGCCAGAACTCGCCCGAGAGATTATATTCGCCGATGATGTTGATGTCGTAGGGTGTGCTGTAGTCGGGTTCCGCGGTGCCGATCACGTGCTCAAGCAGCGCTTCGCCCGCAAGCTTGTTGCCGAGGTTCTTCGGCCCGACGAAGCCCGGCGAATTGACGGGAATGACGGGCTTGCCGAACTTGGTCGCCGCGGCCTTGCAGACGGCATTGATGTCGTCGCCGATCATGGCAGGGACGCAGGTCTGGTAAACGAAGATCGCCGGCGGATCGTACTTTTCGATGACCTCCTTGATCGCCTTGTAGAGCCGCTTCTCGCCGCCGAACACGATGTCGGTCTCGTTCATGTCGGTGGTAAAGCTGCGCCGCCAGAGATCCGAGCCGGACGAGGCGCTGCCGCGATTGTCCCAGGAATTGCCCTCGCAGGCGATCGGGCCGTGGACGAGATGGGCGACGTCGGTGAACGGCTGCAGCGCAATCTTGGCGCCGTCGAAGGCGCAGCCGCCGGCTGCCCCTCCCGGCTGCAATTGCTTGGTGCAGCCCTTCTTGCGCTCGGCCTCCGTCTTGTTGGCGTTCTTGCCGCAACCCGGCTCGTTGAAGACGTCCTGGATGGTGGCCGACAGCGAGCTCATGCGCCTCTCCTTCTTCCTGACCCGCTGCGCGAGCGCTTCGCCCCGCAGTCTCGATCGCCGGCTAGACTCGTCGTCTGCCGCCGCCGTTTGTGGGCGGCGGCAGACTTCTCGCGGCATCAACGGATGATGTCGAAGCTGTAGTCGGTCTTGGCGGGAACGTTGGTGTTCTTGTCGATCTCGTCGAAGATCTTGTCGAGGATCTTCACCAGCACGTTCATGCCGCCCTGATAGCCCCACACCGGATAGCGATGGTGATGGTGACGATCGAACACCGGGAAACCGATGCGGATCAGCGGCGTGCCGGTGTCGCGCTCCAGATACTTGCCGTAGGTATTGCCGATCAGGAAATCGACCGGCTCGGTGAACAGCAGCGATCGCATGTGCCAGAGATCCTTGCCAGGATAGGCATGGCAGTTCTTGCCGAACGGCGAGCTGGCGAACAGTGCCTGCATCTTTTCCGCCCAGGCCTTGTTGCCGTTGGTCGAGAGCACATGGGTGGGCTCGGCGCCGAGCTCGAGCAGAAAGGCGGCGAGGCCGTAGCAGAGGTCCGGATCGCCGTAGATCGCGAACTTCTTGCCGTGGATATGCGCGCTCGAATCGGCCATGGCATCGACCAGGCGGCCGCGCTCCTGTTCCAGTGCCTTCGCAATCGGCTTGCCCGTGATGCGCGACAGCGTCATCAGGAAATCATCGGTGGCACTGACGCCGACGGGATGGTTGAAGGCCGCGACTTCGTGACCATGTCCCTCGATGAAGGGTAGCGTCTTCTCGGTGCAGTATTGCTGCATGGAGATAGTCGCCTTGGCGTGGATCGCGTTCGCAGCGTCCTCCAGCGTCGTACCGCCGTCATACATGCGGAACTCGCCGTCGGTCGGCGTATCGAACACGTCGCTGTTATCGGCGAGTATCGTGTATTCGATCCCCATCAGTTCGAAGATGCGCTTGATCTCGCGGATGTTGCCGACGGTGTAGCCGTCGAAGCCGCCGATGAAGTTGATCTTGCCATTCTCCTTGCGCTCCAGCTTCGGCGCGGTGCCGGCCTTGCCGTCCCAGAAGTGCTCCAGGATGCCCTTGAGCGCGTTGTCGTACCCGGTCACGTGGCTGCCGACGAAGGCCGGCGTATGAGCGAAGGGAACGTCGTACTCGTTGGGAACGGAGCCCTTTTCCTTCGCCGTCTTGATGAAGGCATTGAGGTCGTCGCCGATCACCTCCGCCATGCAGGTGGTTGAGACGGCGATCATCTTCGGCTTGTACATGTTGTAGGTGTTGGCCAGCCCGTCGATCATGTTGTTCAGGCCGCCGAACACAGCCGCATCTTCCGTCATCGACGAGGAAACGCAGGAGCTCGGTTCCTTGAAGTGCCGCGACAGATGGCTGCGGTAATAGGCGACGCAGCCCTGCGAGCCGTGCACGAAGGGCAGCGTGCCTTCGAACCCGACGGCGACGAACACGGCACCCAGCGGCTGGCAGGCCTTGGCCGGGTTCACGGTCAGCGCTTCGCGGGCGAAGTTCTTCTCGCGGTATTCGGGCGTCTTGGCCCACTCCCGGATCCGCTCGACCTCCGCGGGATCGTGCGGATTCTCGAACAGGGCTTTCTTGTTGGCCAGCATCTGCTGGTATTCCGGTCCCCGGAACAGCTCGAAGTGATCGAGCACGTGTTCGGCATTCTGTGTCATCGTGGCACCCTTGTTGGATTCGTGTTCGATCGCCTGTCTCCGGCTCTTCCCCGAATGAAGAAGAGCCGGACCTCAGCCTCTGTCATTCCGCCGCCATCAGGCTCGGCCGCGGGGCATCCTTCCAGGGTGCCTTGGTCTTCTTCCAGATCGGAGAGTTGATGGCCATGTCCATGTCGCGCGCGAAGATCGCGAACCCGTCATAGCCGTGATAGGGACCGGAATAGTCCCAGGAGTGCATCTGCCGGAACGGCACGCCCATCTTCTGGAAGACGTACTTCTCCTTGATGCCCGAGCCGACGAGATCGGGCTGGATCTTCTCGACGAAGCGCTCGAACTCGTAGCCGGTGACATCGTCGTAGATCAGCGTGCCATCCTTGACGTAGTGCTGGGCGGTGCGCTGGTAGTCGTCGTTGTGGCCGAACTCGTAGCCGGTGCCGACGACCTCCATGCCGAGGTCCTCATAGGCACCGATGACGTGGCGGGGACGCAGGCCGCCGACGAACAGCATCACCGTCTTGCCTTCCAGGCGCGGACGATACTTGGCGATCACCGCGTCCATCAGCGGCTGGTACTTCGCGATCACGCGCTCGGCGCCTTCCTTGATCTTGTCGTCGAAGAAGCTCGCGATCTTGCGCAGCGATTCCGCAATCTTGGAGGGACCGAAGAAGTTGTACTCGCACCAGGGAATGCCGAACTTCTCCTCCATGTGGCGGGAGATGTAGTTCATCGAGCGATAGCAGTGCAGGACGTTGAGCTTCGCCTTCGGCGTTGCTTCCAGCTCGGCGAGGCTGCCGTCGCCGGACCATTGCGCGATCACGCGCAGGCCCATCTCTTCGAGCAGGATGCGCGAGGACCACGCGTCGCCGCCGATGTTGTAGTCGCCGATGATCGCGACGTCATAGGGCGTCGCCTCGAAGGCCGGCTTCGCGTCCGGGGAGACCTTGTCGAAGATCCAGTCGCGCACCGCGTCGTTGGCGATGTGGTGGCCGAGCGATTGCGAGACGCCGCGGAAGCCTTCACAGCGCACCGGAACGATGGTCTTGCCGTCATACTCCTTGGACTTCACCTTCGAGACGGCCTCGATATCGTCGCCGATCAGGCCGATCGGACATTCCGACTGGATGGTGATGCCGTGGTTGAGCGGAAACAGCTCCTGGATCTCGTCGATGATCTTGGCGAGCTTCTTGTCGCCGCCGAACACGATGTCCTTCTCCTGGAAGTCGGAGGTGAACTGCATGGTGACGAACGTATCGATGCCGGTCGTTCCGATGTAGTAGTTGCGCCGCGCCGCCCAGGAGTACTGCCCGCAGCCGACCGGGCCGTGGCTGATGTGGATCATGTCCTTGATCGGCCCCCACACCACGCCCTTGGAGCCGGCATAGGCGCAGCCGCGGATGGTCATCACGCCGGGGATGGATTTCAGGTTCGACTTGACGCCGCAATCGGACTTGCCGGCTTCGTGCACGTTGAGGTGCTTGGCGCGGCGCTTGGCGGTCTTCTCCGGATAGACCTTCAAGACTTCGTCGATCAGTTGCTTGTTGCGGGCCTTGATCTCGGCGACGCTCTCTGTGGTTGCTAGGCTCATGCGAATATCCCTCGGTTATCCCTGTGTGAACGATCGGACGCCTCAACCGGCGCGCCGCTCTCGCGATCTCTTCCGCGAGGTCGCCTTGCACAAGGACTTTTGCAACGAGTGTGCCAGCGCATGTCGAAGACAAAAAGTGAAGCGATTGGAGACAGATAGCCTCGAAGCTCGCGATTGTTGCAAATCCGACATCGCATCATGTCGACATGTGCGTGCGCGGAGGGCTGTTCGAAACAAAACAATGCGTGCCGTCGCCAGACGGCATCGACTATGCATTTTCCTGCAGGAAAGCGTCGATCCGCGCTGCGGTACGGGGCTTGCTTGATGCGTCTCACCAATGCATCGAGGCGATCATGCAGCTTGAAACGAACTCTCGGCCAACGCCGATCGACGACATCGTCGAGAACTTCTCGCTCCTCGAAGAGTGGGACGACCGCTATCGCTACGTCATCGAGCTGGGCCGCAAACTGACGCCCTTGCCGGACGAGCAACGCACCGACGCCAACAAGGTGCAGGGCTGCGTCAGCCAGGTCTGGCTGGCGACGACCATCGAGCACCGGGACGGGCGGCCGTTTCTCACCTTTGCCGGCGACAGCGATGCTCACATCGTCCGCGGCCTGGTCGCGATCCTGATTGCGCTGCTGTCGGGACGGCCGGCCGCGGAGATCTCGGGCGAAAATCCATTGGCCCTGTTCGAGCGGCTCGGGCTCGGCGAGCACCTGACACCGCAGCGCTCGAACGGCTTCCGATCGATGGTGTCGCGGATGCGGGCGGACGCGACCGCGGTGCTGGCTGGAGCGGTGTGATATCCGCCAGCGCGTCAGGCCGCGTCGAACGCGGTTCCCAACCGCGACATCTCGCGGCCGCGCATGATGACGAACACCGACCGGGCCGCGAATTCGACCGTGTAGTAGACCTCGCCGAGAAAGCGCCAGCTCTCGCGCACGCGGCCCTTGTCGCCGGGATGCACCAGGGGCTCGCCGATGTCCCTGTGCGGATACATGCCGTCGTTCCTGATCAACGCCGTGGCGCGGATCGGCTCGCCGACCGAGAACTCGCCGGCGAAGCGCCGCTCCATGTTCCGCACCGTCCGGCGGCGATGGGCATCGCAGACGATGCGGGCAACGGGCCGTGGCTTGACGGAAGGCGACCGGGTGACGATCTTCTCGCTCATGAGAACAGCTCCTGGGCCCTGATCAGGGCCTCGGCCAGCGCATCGACCTCCTCCGCGGTGTTGTAGAGCGCAAACGAGGCACGGCAGGTCGCGGTCACGCCGAAGCGGTCGAGCAGCGGCATCGCGCAATGGGTCCCGGCGCGCACCGCGATACCGGCGCGGTCGATCACGGTCGCGAAATCGTGGGCGTGGCCGTTCTTCATCTCGAACGACACGATTGCGCCCTTGTCGGCGGCCGTCCCGATGATCCGCAGCGAGTTGATTCCATGCAATCGTTCCTGCGCATAGGCCAGCAGGCTCCTCTCGTGCCTGCGGATCCGCTCCTTGCCGATCGATTCGACATAGTCGATGGCGGCTCCGAGGCCGATGGCCTGCACGATCGGCGGCGTGCCGGCTTCGAAGCGGTGCGGCGGCTCGCCATAGGTCACGACGTCGCGCGAAACCTCGCGGATCATCTCGCCGCCGCCGTTGAAGGGGGGCATTGCCGCCAGATGCTCGTATTTGCCGTAGAGCGCGCCAATGCCGGTCGGTCCGTACAATTTGTGCCCGGTGACGACGTAGAAGTCGCAGCCGATATCGCGGACGTCGACATCCATGTGCACCGCAGCCTGCGAACCGTCGACCAGGACGGGAATTCCGCGCGCGTGTGCCAGCCGAACGACATCCTTGACCGGCACGACACTGCCGAGCACGTTCGACATCTGCGTGATCGCGACCAGCCTGGTCTTCGCGTTCAAGAGTTTCTCGAACTCGTCGACCAGGAAATTGCCTTCGTCGTCGACCGGCGCCCATCGGATCACGGCACCCTGCCGTTCGCGCAGGAAATGCCAGGGCACGATATTGGCGTGATGCTCCATGATCGAGAGCACGATCTCGTCGCCCTCGCCGAGCCGCGCCCGGCCAAAGGTCTGCGCCACGAGATTGATCGCTTCCGTGGCGCCGCGGGTGAAGACGATCTCCTCGCGTCGCTCCGCATTGAGGAACTTCGCGACCTTGTCGCGCGCGCCCTCATATGCCTCCGTGGCGGCATTGGCGAGATAATGCAGGCCACGATGCACGTTGGCGTATTCGCTGGTGTAGACCCCGGTCAGCCGGTCGAGCACGGTCTTTGGCTTTTGCGTCGAAGCCGCGTTGTCGAGATAGACCAGCGGCCGGCCGTGGACCTGCATCGACAGGATCGGGAAGTCCTGGCGGACGCGATTGACGTCATAGCTTCCGTTGCTCACCGCCGGGTGCATGGGATCATTTCCGTCCCTTGAGCCAGGCGAGCATCGTCCGCGATAGCGCATCGCGCAGATCATCACGCGCGACGGCGTCGATCATTTCTCCGACGAAGGCCTGGATCAGCAGCGCCTCGGCCTCCTTTTCCGGAATGCCACGCGCCATCAGATAGAACTTCAGCTGGTCGTCCAGTGCGCCGGTGGTGGTGCCGTGGCCGCACTGCACGTCGTCTGCGAAGATCTCCAGCTCCGGCTTGCAATTCGCGACGGCCTCGTCCGACAGAAGGAGCGCTCGCGCCATCATCCTGGCGTCGGTCTGTTGCGCACCCGGTTGCACCGTGATCCTGCCCTGGAACACGGCTCTCGCCTCGTCGTCGACCACCGCCTTGAAGACTTCGCGGCTCTGCGATCCGGCAGCGACATGATCGACGACAAGCGTGGTGTCGGCATGCTGGCGTCCGGCCAGAAGGCTGGCCTGGTGCACGGCGGCTATGGTCCCCTCGCCCGCGAGCCTCAGGAACAGCTGGTTGCGCACCACGGCGCCGCCGGTCGTGAAGCCGAACTCGCGGTAGTCCGCGCCCGCGCCGATCGAAGCCTCGAGCGTCGCGATGTGCAGCGCAGCCGCGCCTTCGCCGGTGATCTTGACGTGGTCGAGGCGGCCCTTGTCGCCGACCTCCACCTGCAAGGCTGCATTGACCTGGTAGTCTGACTGGTCCGGCCCCTCATGCGTCTCGACCAGTGTGAGGGCCGCGCCGCTGCCGAGCTCCAGCCGCGATCGCGTGAACATTGCAGCGGGTACGCCGCCCGTGGTCACGAAGACGAGATGGATCGGCCGTTCCACGACGACATTCGGGGCGACCGTGATCGCGACACCGTCGGCGGCGAACGCGATGTTGAGGGATGCGACCGGATCGGTCCCGGCCATGTCGAGCGGAAACACCATCTCGTCCGCGGCCAGCGCCTCGGCGGTCGCGCGAATGGTGACCCCGGATTCGAGACCCGAGAGATCAGAGAGTTCCGGCACGAAGGCGCCGTCGACGATCAGGAGCCGGCGCACGTCGAGACCGGCGAAGACCGCACCGGCGTCGCGGGCGGCGGTCCTGGCAACCGGATCAGGACGAGGCGCCAGCGGCTTGGCATCGCGCACCAGACGCCGCAAGTCGGTATATTTCCAGGCCTCGACACGGGAGTTCGGCAGCCCCTGCCCCACGAAAAGGTCGAAGGCATCGCGCCGGAGAACCTCGGTGCTCTGGCCGCCGGGCAGGCTCTGCCGCGCAGCCGCGAACAGATCGGCAAAGCCGATCTCGGCAGCAGTCTTCTCGGGGCGGATCTCGACATTCATGGGATCACGCCGCTTCGTTCTGATATTGCGCGTAACCTGTCGCTTCCAGTTCGAGCGCGAGCTCCTTGCCGCCGGTCTTCACGATGCGGCCCGCCGACAGCACATGCACGACATCGGGCACGATGTAGTCGAGCAGTCTCTGATAGTGCGTGATCACGATCATGCCGCGATCGGCAGCGCGCAGGCGATTGACGCCGTCGGCGACGATGCGCAGCGCATCGATGTCGAGGCCTGAATCGGTTTCGTCCAGCACGCACAGCTTCGGTTCCAGCAGCGCCATCTGAAGCGTCTCGTTGCGCTTCTTCTCGCCGCCGGAGAAGCCGACATTGAGCGGCCGCTTCAGCATCTCCGGGTCGATGCCGAGCTGTTTGGCGAGCTCGCGCACCCGCTTCAGCACGTCGGGCGACGACAGCTCCTCCTCGCCGCGCTTCTTGCGCTGGGCGTTCAGCGCCGTGCGCAGGAATGTCATCGTGGCGACACCGGGGATTTCGAGCGGGTATTGAAAGGCCAGGAACAGTCCCTTGGCGGCGCGCTCGTCGGGGTCCAAGGCGAGCAGGTCCTCACCGTTGAAGAACACCTCACCGCCGATGATTTCGTAGCCCGGCTTGCCGGAGAGCACATAGGACAGCGTCGACTTGCCGGCGCCGTTTGGACCCATGATAGCGTGGACCTCGCCCTTGTTCACGGTGAGGTCGAGCCCGTTGAGGATCTGGCGGCCGTCGATCTCGGCCTTCAATCCGCGGATGTCGAGGAGTGCCGTCATCACGTTTCTTCCTGCCTGTTGGTCTCGAAGAGGGTCATCCGACACTCCCCTCGAGCGAGATCGAGATCAGCTTCTGCGCTTCCACCGCGAACTCCATCGGCAGCTGCTGCAGCACGTCCTTGACGAAGCCGTTGACGACGAGGCCGACCGCCTCCTCCTGGCTGAGCCCGCGCTGGATGCAGTAGAACAGCACGTCCTCGGAGATCTTCGAGGTCGTCGCCTCGTGCTCGAACGTCGCCGAGGAGTTCTTCGCCTCGATGTAGGGCACGGTGTGCGCGCCGCATTTGTCGCCGATCAAGAGCGAATCGCAGGCCGTGAAGTTGCGCGCGCCGGTCGCCTTGCGGTGCGCCGTGACGAGGCCGCGATAGGTGTTCTGCGACTTGCCCGCGGCGATGCCCTTGGAGATGATCCGGCTCGACGTGTTCTTGCCGAGATGGATCATCTTGGTGCCGGAATCGACCTGCTGATAGCCGTTCGAGATCGCGATCGAGTAGAACTCGCCGCGGGAATTGTCGCCGCGCAGGATGCAGCTCGGATATTTCCAGGTGATCGCAGACCCGGTCTCGACCTGGGTCCAGGAGATCTTGGAATTGTTGCCGCGGCAATCGCCACGCTTGGTGACGAAATTGTAGATGCCGCCCTTGCCTTCCGAATTGCCGGGATACCAGTTCTGCACCGTCGAATATTTGATCTCGGCATCGTCATGCGCGACGAGTTCGACCACGGCGGCGTGCAGCTGATTCTCGTCGCGCTGCGGCGCGGTGCAGCCCTCGAGATAGGAGACGTAAGAGCCCTTGTCGGCGATGATCAGCGTGCGCTCGAACTGGCCGGTGTTGCGCTCGTTGATGCGGAAATAGGTCGACAGCTCCATCGGGCAGCGCACGCCGGGCGGCACGTAGACGAACGAGCCGTCGGAGAACACCGCCGAGTTCAGCGTCGCATAGAAATTGTCCGAGGTCGGCACCACCGATCCCAGATATTTCTGCACCAGCTCGGGATGCTCGCGGATCGCCTCCGAGATCGGCATGAAGATCACGCCGGCCTTCTTCAGCTCCGCCTTGAACGTGGTCGCCACCGAGACCGAATCGAACACCGCGTCGACCGCGATCTTGCGGCGGGCGGGATCTTCCTCGCCCACCTTCGGCTCGACGCCTTCGAGCATGGCGACTTCCCGCAAGGGGATGCCGAGCTTCTCGTAGGTCTTCAGGATCTCCGGATCGATCTCGTCGAGCGAGGTGACCGTCTTCTTCGGCTTCGGCGCCGCATAGTAATAGAGGTCCTGGAAGTCGATCTTGGGATAGTCGACGCGCGCCCAGGTCGGCTCCTGCATGGTCAGCCAGCGCCGATAGGCCTCGAGCCGCCACTGGAGCATCCAGGCGGGCTCGTTCTTCTTCTCGGAGATAAACTTGACGGTCTCTTCCGACAGCCCCTTGGGGGCCTTGTCGGACTCGATCAGGGTCTCAAACCCATAACGATACTGGTCGACGTCGATGCCGCGGACCCGTTCGATGGTCTCCTGAACCGCCGCCATCTATCGCTCCGTCCGCACGGGACACTTCGCAGCCTGCGTCATCGCTCTGCCCTCAGGCCGGAATGCAGGTGTCGGGCACCGGACAAACGACAGCGCATTGTGCGGTGTCGAAATGCCCCTCACACTCGGTGCACTTCTTCGGATCGATCACGTACATGTCACGCTTGAGACTGATTGCGGCGTTCGGGCACTCGAATTCACATGCGCCGCATACCGTGCATTGCGAGGCGACGATCTTGTAGGCCATGTGTCTCGACTCCTTGAGCAGGTGATGCCGTCGGACATCTCCCTTTCAAGCGTCGTGCCAACCGTGAAGCCTAGGAAATTCAACGACTATTTGCGCAAGACGCGGTTGTCGTGGCCCCGACAGCATGTCGCATCTGCGACAGTCGCCGGTCAGAGTCGCTTGACCTCGATGCCGTACTTTTTCAGCGCGTAGCCGATTTGCCTCGGCGTGAGGCCCAGCAGGCGTGCCGCCTTGGCCTGGACCCAGCCGGACTTTTCCATTGCCGCAACGACGCGATCCCGGTCGGCGACGCTCCCGGCCGGCGACGCGGCGGCAGCATTCGAGGCCGGCGCCGCCGGCTCGACCGCCGACGGAAATCCGGCAGCCGCGGACTCGCGCGGAGCGGCCGGAAGGGCAGTAAGCGGCACGATCGGCAGCGAGCGCTGCTGCGTGCTCTCGGATCTACCGTTCCACAACATGGCCGACAGGCACTGACTATGACAGCATGCAAAATCGTTCCTGACGATTTCCGGGCCTGGCGCCAGCGTCGCCGTTCGCTGCACGCAGTTCTCCAGCTCCCGCACGTTGCCGGGGAAGCCACAGCTCATCAAAACCTCGATCGCGTGCCGATCGAAGCTCAGCGCGCGGCCGTTTTCACTGTTGAAGTTCTTCAGGAACGCGTTGGCCAGCAGCGGGATGTCGCTGCGCCGCTCGCGCAGCGGCGGCAGCATCATCGGCACCACGCTGATCCGGTAATAGAGATCGGCGCGGAACTCGTTCCGCGCGACCGCTTCCTCCAGGTTGCGGTTGGTCGCGGCGATGACGCGGACGTCGACCTTGATGGTCTGGTTGCCGCCGACGCGCTCGAATTCCTGCTCCTGCAGCACCCGAAGGAGCTTGGCCTGGAACGATGCCGAAATCTCGCCGATCTCGTCCAGGAACAGGGTGCCCTTGTCGGCGAGCTCGAACCTGCCCTTGCGCGAATTCAGCGCTCCGGTAAAGGCCCCCTTTTCGTGGCCGAACAGCTCGGATTCCAGCACCGATTCCGGCAGAGCCGCGCAGTTGATCTTGATGAACGGCCGCTTGGCCCGTGGCGACAGCTCGTGAATGGCCTTCGCGATCAGCTCCTTGCCGGTGCCGGATTCGCCGCGCAGCAGGACCGTCGAGTTCGACTTGGCTACGACCGCAATCTTCTCGAGCAGCCCGCGTAGCGCTGCGCTGTCGCCGATGATGCCTTCGACGTGAACCCTGCGGCGATCGCGCGCCGGCTTGAGCTCGGAGAGCTCCTTCTGAAGGCGATAGCTCTCATGCATCAGCCGTTCGCGGTCCTGCGCCACGACGCGGTGCAATTTCACGGTCTGGCCGACCAGATTGGCGACCATCGTCAGCAGGCGCACATCGGAATCGAGCCGGTACATCGAGCGCTCGTCCCAAACCCGATCGATCGTCAGCGTACCGACGACCTTGGCATCGATGCGGATCGGAACGCCGATGAACGACACGCGCGTCGTCTCCGAGGCCCCGAGAGCCTTCACATCCATCGGACCGAAGGCCGGATGGGTGGCGATGTTCTCCGCGACCAGCGGCATCGCGGTCGCAACGACCTGGTCGACGGCCTTCTGCGGCAACCGCCCGCGATAGCGCTCGTCGCTGCCCTCGCTCCAACCGGCGCCAACCGCAAGATCGGGAATGCCGTCATCGGCGAGCAGCGCAACGACGCCATGGCGCATCTGGAGAAACGACTGCAGGAGGTTCACGACGTTGGCGAGCGTGGTCTCCAGCCGTGTCGGCGCCGTCAATATCTTGGAGATCTCGAAAATGCCGGTCAGCGCGATCTCGTTCAGCGGCACGATCGGCGCGGTCTGATCGGCCCGCGGACGTTCAACCATTGGAGCAGCATTCAGCATGACGGAATCTCCGTTGCCCGTTTCATCCTCCCCGCCGCACTCTTTGGAATTTGTCGTATTCTCATTCATGTCGTGTCGGGAGTCGCGCTCAACTTGTCAGCATCGCTGCAAAAAGATTCCGTCGCGCTTGCACGCTTTGTCATCCGTCTCGCGGAAATTGCCGCCGGAACGGGCGTCACGCGCGAAAGCGGGTTCGCCGCATTGATCCAGCGCAAATCGACAAAATTTCTTTGGCGATCGACGCCTGCCGCTTGATCACACGTGCTGACCTCCGTTGATCGGTACTTCCGCACCTGTGACGTAGCTGGCCGCATCCGAGCACAGGAAGAAGATTACCTTGGCGACCTCGTCGGGCGTTCCGACACGATGCAACGGGATGATCGGCGCCAACTGCGCTTCGGTCTCCGGCGACAGGATGTCCGTCTTGATTTCCCCGGGAGCGATCGCATTCACGCGAATTCCGAACTGCGCGTAATCGTGCGCCATCTCGCGGGTCAGACACGCAAGTGCCGCCTTCGACGTCGCATAGGCGCTGCCGGCAAACGGGTGAACCCGGGAACCTACGATCGACGTGACGTTGACGATCGAGCCGGACGCCAGCTTCAATTCCTCGACCAGGCCCTGGGCGAACAGGATCGGCGCGAGCAGGTTGACGTGGAAGACGCTCATCCAGGTTTCGACCGGCGTCGTCAGCGAGTTCAACCGGCTGCCGTCGGCGGCCTTGGGCGAGATGCCGGCATTGTTGATCAGCGCATGCAGCGGCTGGCCGTCGAGCCGCTCCTTGATTTCCGCGACCGCGCGCGGCAACGCGCGATGGTCGCTCAATTCGACCTGGACGTGGCTGTCCGTTCCCGAATCCCACGGGCATCGATCACCATCGAACGGCTGCCGCGAGCAGGTGATGATCCGCCAGCCGGCTTCGGAGAACAGCTTTCCCGTGGCGTGACCGATACCCCGCGACGCACCGGTCAACACGAGCGTTTTCCGCGCGCCGTGCTGTGCGCGCGACTTGTCGCCGTGAAACGGGCACAGGGCAACATCGGGGGCCGACGCGTCGCCCGGCGCGCCGTCGCGGTCCAGCAGATCGAGCGTCACGCAAAGCTCCTCACCGCGCCCCGGCGGGCGCCACACGATGACAACAGGAGCAACTTTGCAGGATTTGGGCCACGCTTTGCCGGCCAATCATTATGGTTTTTGGGGCGAGGTGTCCGCTTCGCGACACGTTGAAAGATTTGCAACAGGCGAGCGTTGAGTTTCGGACCAAGCAACGCCGTCCCGGTGCGCTCCGTCTTCGTGAACGTTGATCGGCAGTTGAGAGCTGTTTTTCAATCGTTCCAAATGGCCCGGCTCTTGCTCTTCCCGTATCAACGTTCATTCGCGCCCTGTCTTGCTGCCATTTTCCTGCAAAAGTGGTTTCAAATGCCCCAGCCGAACGACCAACGACTCTTTGCTGTTATCCTCGGCACCAACGAGATCGCATCCGCGGTCGGCCTCGGACTCGTGCGCACCGGTTACTGCGTGGTGTTGTCGCATGATCCGGATCCGCCGGTGATCCGCCGCAAGATGGCCTTCCACGACGCCCTCTTCACCGACACCGCGCGTCTCGAGGACATCGTTGCCGAACGCGCGGACGACGGCATGCAGGTCTACCAGGCCCTGCGCCGGCCGGCGCGAATCCTGGTCAGCTGGCTCGGCCTGCTCGACCTTCTTCCCGTCCGCCAAATCGACCTCCTCATCGATGCGCGTCTTCAGAAGCGTCGGATCACGCCCGACCTCAGACGGCTGGCCCGGCTCACTATTGGTCTCGGCCCCGGGTTCTCGTCGAACTTCAATTGCGACCTCGCGGTGGAGACGCGCCCCGGAAGGATCGGACTCGTCGCTGACCAGCGCTGGACAGACCCGGCCGACGGCGTTGCGAGCACCCTGGGCGATGTCGGCGCGGAGCGCTTTGTCTATTCGCGGTGCGCGGGGCGCTGGCACACACCGATCGAGATCGGCGCCCGCGTCTACAAGGATCTCGTGCTCGGCCACCTCTCCGGCGTACCGGTGCTCGCACCCCGCGACGGCATCTTGCGCGGCATCGCCCGCGACGGCAGCGAGGTACCGGCCGGCGTCAAGCTGCTGGAGATCGACCCGCGCGGCCGCGACGCCCAATGGACCGGAACGGACCACCGCGGCCGTGCCATCGCCGACGCCACCATCGCCGCCGTCAGGCTCCACGCCGCGCGACGCATCACGCAACGGAATCCGGCATGATCGTCTGTTCCTGCAACATCATCAGCGATCACGACATCAGGGGCGCGCTCGTTTCGACCGACGACGAGCTGTTCTCGGCCGCACAGGTCTACGACTGCCTGGGCTGCACGGTCAGGTGCGGACGATGCTCGCATTCGGTGAAGCGGATTCTGGAGGAGCGGCCAGCTCAAGCGTCAATGGTCACCGACTAAAGCGATGGCGCACGAGCTGCATCGCGACGACGAGGCCAAGCATGACGCGCAGATCGAGCGCGCCAAGCAGCGCAAGCAGGCAGCCAAAAAGTGTATTGGCAAGTCCGATAAGTCATTGAAAATATTGGAGCGGGTGAAGGGAATCGAACCCTCGTATTCAGCTTGGAAGGCTGCTGCTCTACCATTGAGCTACACCCGCGCTACGGGCTCCCTAACACGGCCGGGCGGCGGTCTCAACTGCTCAGGACGCCGCTTTCCGGTATGTCCTCAGCCCTGCGAATCGCCCTGGTTCCTTCCGGACCCGCCGGCCCTTAACAGCGCCGGCAATGCCGCCTATATTGGAGTCTTCCGAAACCAACGAAAGGAGGTGATCCAGTGTCTCTTACCAAGCGCTGTCACCTCGCTGGGGTCGCCCGCTAAGCTTTGAGTGAAGGCTTGGCATCGGGGCGCTCTCAGCCCTGGACCAGCGAGCACGAAATCGGGCGCGACGGGGCTTCCCCGCCGCGCCTTTTTCGTCGCTCGCGCGGCTCAGGCCGGCGGCTTGCCGACAAGCACCTCGCGAATCTTCTCCGACAGCTCCGACTTCCGGTAGGGCTTTCGGAGCAACGCCACGCCGGGATCCAGATGCCCTTCGTGGACGATCGCGTTGTCGGTGTAGCCGGAGGTGAAGAGCACTCTCAGGCCGGGCCGGCGCAGCCGGACGGCGTCGGCCAATTCCCGCCCGTTCATGCCGCCGGGCATGATGATGTCCGTGAACAGCAGATCGAATTTGGCGCCCTGGTCGACCAGCGCCAGCGCCGATGCGCCGTCGCCGGCCACAAGCGTGCGATAGCCGAGGCTGCCGAGCTGGGCAATGACGTAACCCTGCACCAGCGGATCGTCCTCGACCACGAGGATCGTCTCCTGCCCGCGTGCCATGACAAGCGGCTGAACCGGTGTCGCCCTGGCCGGCGCCTCGCCCTTCGACCGCGGCAGGAACACCCGCATCACCGTGCCGACCCCCTCCTCGCTCTCGATGGCGACGGTGCCGCCGGTCTGCTTGGCAAAGCCGTAGACCATGCTGAGCCCAAGTCCGGTGCCGCGACCGACGCCCTTGGTGGTGAAGAACGGCTCGAACACGCGCGCGCGGATGTCGGCCGGAATGCCGTGGCCGGTGTCGCTGACTGCGACCATCACGAAGGCGCCGCGCACGACCTCGCCGTCGCCGCTCGTGTCGTCGAGCTCGCGGTTTGCGGTCTCGAGGAGGAGCCTGCCGCCACCCGGCATCGCGTCACGTGCATTGACGGCCAGGTTGACGATCGCGGAAGAGAGCTGCGACGGATCCACCATCGCGGACCAGGCGTCGTCGGCGAGCTTGGTCTCGATCTCGATATGCTCGCCAAGGATCGGCTTGAGCAGCTTCGCGGTCTCGACCACGAGGGCATTGACGTCGATCTCGCGCGGCTCCAGCGGCTGGCGGCGCGCGAAGGTCAGCAGCTGCGAGGTGATCTCGGCACCGCGCGCGGCCGCATCGTCGATCAGCTGCGCGATCGCGGCGAACTCGGGTTTGTCTGCCAGACCTTCCTGGATGATCTCGATGGTACCGGTGATGACCGTGAGCACGTTATTGAAATCGTGCGCGACGCCGCCGGTGAGCTGGCCGATCGCGTCCATCTTCTGGGCTTGACGCAGCCGCTCCTCGGCCTCGTGCTGCGCGGTGAGGTCGGTCGCGGACCCCCGGTAGCCCATGAAGCGTCCGTCGGCGGCGAAGATCGGCTGGCCGTTGACGCTGAAATGATGCATCCGCCCGGCGGCGTCGCGGCCGCGATATTCGAACTTGCGGAACGGCTCGTGGCGATCCAACGTCGCCATGTGCGCACGCCATTTCTCGGGCTCGGCATCGCGGCCGAACGCGGCATCGGTGCGGCGCTTGCCGATCAGCGCCGCGCTGTCCATGCCGAACGCACCAGCGCGGTCGGATATGTAGGTGAACCGATGGTCCGGTCCGGTCTCCCAGAACCAGTCGGACGCGGTCTCGGCATAGTCGCGGAAACGCTGTTCGCTCGCCCGTGCATCCTCTTCGGCGCGCCGGCGGATGGTCAGATCGCGCTCGAGACTTTCATTGGCTTCGCGCAGCTCGCCATAGGCCTGCTCGAGGTTCGCACACATGGCGTTGAAGGCGCCGACCACCTTGTCCAGCTCGTCGGCATTGTAGGGCGGCCGGCGCTCCAGGCGCAAAGGCGGAGGCGGCCGCGCCAGGCTGTATTTGCTGACGAACTCGGCGATGGTGACCAGATGCCGCGTCACCAGCAAATGGAACATGTAGATGATGAACAGAGAAACCAGGAATGTCTTCGCTGCCTGGCTCACCAGGATGACCAGCGCCCGATTGAACAGATGCTGATAGACGTCGGTCAGCGTCGCCTCGACGTGGAGCACGCCGATCTCACGTGCGGTGCCCTGCACGCTGTAGGTCAAGGGATAGTCGCGCGTCACCACCGAGCGGGAGCTGGGCTCGCCGACCGCAAGGCGGATCGGATTGGGACGATCGGCGATCTCGCGCACCTCGGCGGCCCGGATGTCGGGCAGCCGCAGGATGCCGTCGAGCTGAAGCCTGAGCTGGTTCTGGTCGAGATTCCACAGGCTCTCGCCGAGGCTGCCGGTCGTGCTGCGGCCGATCTCGTCGAGACGCGTCTCGATCAGCCCGACCTCCCGGTCGTAATCGAGATAGAGCTGAAGCGCGGTCAGCGTCAGCGTCACGGCGGAGGAGAACAGCAGCACCGCGGCGAGCAGGCGCGGCCCGATGCCGCCGCGCGACCAGCTCAAGAGCCGTGACAGCAGCGGTGCGAATATCGGAGGCGCGAGCGCGGTGCCGACGCCGGTCAGGCCCGGCTTCGCAGCCGCCGGCGCGATGGCGTGGCTGCGCTTGGGGTCCTCGTCAGCTGCGTTGCCCATGCACCACGTCCTCGGAAATGGCGTCTCCCTGCTCCGGTCCACCGGTTGCAGTCTCGAGCCGTCCAAGAGTTGAGACGCCTGCCTCGTCACCCGATGCGCGCAATCACCCTGTCGGCATTTGGGCGGATCGAGGTCGGCGGGTCGCCTTGCGCCGAGCAGCAGGATTCCGGCGCAAACTACCACTCCGCGTGCTAGAATGACACCAGTGAAAGTCCGGAGTCGCTCGCAAGGGCAGGCGGTAACAGATGCCGGCGCCGAGGTATCCATTTCTGGTAGATCGCGCAGGCACCCGAATTCAGTGGTAGCAACGCACGATCGAAGGAGACGCCTCATGTGGCGGCCAGTCGTCGTCTGCCTGTCGCTGCTCGCAGCCGGTCCGTCGCAGGCACAGGACTTGATCCGGCTGGCGCGCATTGCCGACATCCCCGATCAATATGTCGGCGGCGAGATGCTGCGGGCTGTCTATGCCAAGCTCAACATCAGGCTGGAGTTCGAGGACCTTCCCGGCAAGCGCGCGCTCGCGCTGTCGAGCGCCGGCGCGGTCGACGGCGAGATCCAGCGGATCGGAACCCTCTCGCGCGACTACCCGACGCTGATCCAGGTCACGCCGGCGATCAACTACATCGAGCCCGCAGTGTTCGCGACCAAGCTCCGGTTCGACGTCGCCGGCTGGGATTCGATCAGGGACTACAGCATCGGTATCGTCCGCGGCGTCGGCTCCTCGGAGGCCGGCACGCGCGACATGGCCCGCGTCACGGCGGCCGCCAGCCTGGACAACATGGTCAGGATGCTCGACGCCGACCGCTTCGACGTGATGGTCACTGACCTCTTCAGCGGACTTGTCGCGGTGAGGAAACTCAATCTGCAGGCCAGGATCTACCCGCTCTCGCCGCCGCTCGAGCGGATCCACATCTACCATTACCTGCATGAACGCCATCGCGATCTGGTGCCGAAAGTGGGCAAGGCGATCGCTCAGATGGAGGCAAGCGGCGAATTGGCGGCGCTGCGTGAGGCCTTGGTCAAGCAGGTCCTGGCCACGCCATGACCGCCGCGGGTCAGTCCGCACGAAGTCGCTCGCGAAACGCGACGGCTGCGATCAGCATGCCGACGCACCAGGCCACGACTGCGCGGTGAGGCTCCCCGCCGAGCAGCACGGTGAAGAGGCTCGTCAGCAGGCAGGGCACGATGGCCTTGCCCATCCGGCTCATCAGTGCGAGCAGGAACGGCATCGCCGCGATCGATATCTGCAGGACGTCCATCGCGGACAGACTGTCTCACCAGATGCATCAGAAGCCGCAGACGCCGAGTGCGCGCGGCCGCTTGCCGCGTCGGCTCTCGGCGATCCGCTCGCCGCCATTCTCGGCCGAGCTGCCGTAATAGCGGTGATGGCCGGCCTGGTCGTGCAGATCGGACGGCTCCGACCGTCCGGCCCGACGCGCGTCGCAGATGATCTTGATGATGTGACCCGACATTGCCGCCTCCAGCAGACATCTTGTTGTTTGTGGTCATCAGTCGCGACCGCTTCCGGCCGCGTTCACGCGGCAAGGGCGCAATCGGGTTTCAGGACGGTTTCGTCGCTTGCGGGCGGCGCAATATTTTGCTTCGGGATTGTCGGCACCGCAGGCGGTGCTACGTCCTTGGGATCTGTACAGAAAAACAACGAGGTGACGATGCTTTACGCCATCCTGGCCTACCATGTGGAAGACAAGGTCATGTCCTGGACGCCGGAGCAGGACGCCGCGGTCGTGGCCAAGGTCATCGAAGTTCAGGCGCCCTTGCGGGCCAGCGGACAGTTTGGGCCGGCCGCCCGCCTGGACGAGACCCGAAAGGCCCGTACCTTGCGTGGCCCCGGCGCCGGCATGGTGCTGGACGGGCCGTTTGCCGAGACCAAGGAGCAGCTTCTGGGCTTCCACCTGATCCAATGCGCCACCGAGGAGGAGGCGATCGCGGCAGCGCGGAAGCTGCGTGCGGTCAATCCGACCGCGGTCTACGAAATCCGCCCGGTCAAGCTTTACGTGCCGGCCGATGGGTTCGGCGCGACGTCCGGATGAGGCGCAGCCTTACGCGCCCGGCCCGGTCCGCGCGCCGTAGAAGCGCTGGATCAGGAGCCCGCCAAAGGCGATGAACCAGACGAAAGGCGCGACCTGCGGCGCAAATGCCGCCACGATCGTGCCTGGGACGAACACCAGAAGCGGAAACAGCGAGGCCATGATCTCGTGGCGCCAGCTGCCGAGGACGGTCCACCACAGCCAGGCATTGAGGCCGGCGATGGCGGTGAGGTGCAGGCCGTAGAGCACCGCGACCGCATTGCTCATGCCGTAATTGGTGTAGAGGCCGTTGGTGACAGGCAGCAGCACGATCGAGAGCAGGAAGAACAGGTTGAGGATCACCACACCGCGGCTGCCGACCGGCTGGCGCGCCAGCCGCCGGTGATGGCTGATCCAGAATACGCCGGCGATGATGAAGCTGAGGGCGAAGCCGGCGAGCTTGCCGGAATAGACCCGGGTGAGGTCGCTCCAGCCGGGCGCGCTGGTGAAGACCGCCGCCTTGGGCAGGTCGTAGGCCAGAAGCGTCATGGCCACACCAAAGATGGTGTTGCTGAGCGATTCCAGCCGCCGCATCTCGAACTGGTCGGGCTTGAGCTCGGTCATCTTGGGTATGCGCTGCTGGAACTCGGGGCCGTCTTCCCCTAAATCCTAATTCCAGCTCCGTCCAGCCGCATTGCGATTCGCGCCGGGATGGCCGACTCTCGCACTTTCACCGGGGCGATTCGTGGCGACATATCTGGACACGCTCAATGCGGAGCAGCGCCGCGCCGTCGAGCATGGGGTGGCCGAAGGCGCAACATTGGGCGCCCCCCTGCTGGTCATCGCCGGCGCCGGCTCCGGCAAGACCAACACCCTGGCCCACCGAGTCGCGCATCTGATCGTCGCAGGCGCCGATCCGCGCCGCATCCTCTTGATGACGTTTTCCCGCCGCGCGGCGGCCGAGATGGCCGGCCGGGTCGAGCGCATCGCCCGAAAGGTGCTGGGCGAGAACAACGCCGCAATCATGCGCGATGCCCTGACCTGGGCCGGCACCTTTCATGGTATCGGCGCGCGGCTGCTCCGCGAATATGCCGAGCGGATCGGCGTCGATCCGGCCTTCACCATCCACGACCGCGAAGACTCCGCCGACCTGATGAACCTGGTCCGGCACGAGCGCGGCCTGTCGAAGACCGAGAGCCGCTTTCCCGCCAAGGGCACCTGCCTGTCGATCTACTCGCGCTGCGTCAACGCCGAGATGGAGATCGAGAAAGTGCTCGGCCAGCACTATCCATGGTGCAGTGGCTGGGCCGCCGAGCTGAAAGGCCTGTTCGCGGCCTATGTCGAGGCCAAGCAGGCCCAGCATGTGCTCGATTACGACGACCTGCTGCTCTACTGGTCGCAGATGATGAGCGATGCGCTGATCGCGGAAGAAATCGGCGGCCGCTTCGACCACGTGCTGGTCGACGAATACCAGGACACCAACCGCCTGCAATCCTCGATCCTGTTGGCGCTGAAGCCAGACGGATGCGGGCTCACCGTGGTCGGCGACGATGCCCAGTCGATCTACTCGTTCCGCGCCGCCACCGTGCGCAACATCCTGGAATTTCCGCAGAGCTTCTCGCCCCGCGCGGAGATGGTCACGCTCGACCGCAACTACCGCTCGACCCAGGCCGTGCTGGCCGCGGCCAACGGCGTGATTGGTCTCGCCCGCGAGCGCTTCACCAAGAACCTCTGGACCGACCGCATCGCGGGGCGGAAACCGCAGCTCGTCACCGTGCACGACGAGGCCGACCAGGCGCGCTACATCGTCGAGGAGGTGCTGGCGAACCGCGAGCAAGGCGCACTGCTCAAGCACCAGGCGGTGCTGTTCCGCACCTCCTCGCATTCCGGTCCGCTCGAAATCGAGCTGACCCGCCGCAACATCCCCTTCGTCAAGTTCGGCGGGCTGAAATTCCTCGATGCCGCGCACGTCAAGGACGTGCTGGCGCTGCTGCGCTTTGCCGAAAATCCGCGCGACCGCGTCGCCGGTTTCCGCATCCTGCATCTGCTGCCGGGCGTGGGCCCCGCGACCGCGCAGCGCGTGCTCGACCAGATGGCGGAGAGCACCGATCCGCTCACAGCGCTCGGCCAGCTTCCGGTGCCGGCGCGCACCGGCGCGGACTGGACCGACTTCGTCCGTACGACCCAGAACCTGCGCTATTCGGAATGGCCTGTCGATCTCGAGCGCGTGCGGCTGTGGTACGAGCCGCATCTCGACCGCATCCACGAGGATTCCGAGACGCGCCGCGCCGACCTGATGCAGCTCGAGCAGATCGCAAGCGGCTATTCCAGCCGCGAAAAATTCCTGACCGAGCTCACGCTCGATCCGCCGGATGCGACCAGCGACAAATCAGGTCCGCCGTTGCGCGACGAGGATTATCTGATCCTCTCCACCATCCACTCCGCCAAAGGCCAGGAGTGGAAATCGGTTTTCGTGCTCAACGTCGTCGACGGCTGCATGCCCTCCGATCTCGGCGCCGGCACCAGCGCCGAGCTCGAGGAGGAGCGCCGCCTGCTCTATGTCGCGATGACGCGCGCCAAGGACGATCTGCACCTCGTCGTCCCCCAGCGCTTCTTCACCCACGGCCAGGCGGCCAAGGGCGACCGCCACGTCTACGCCTCGCGCACCCGCTTCATCCCGGAGCAGCTGGTCTATCTGTTCGAGCGCACCGCCTGGCCGAAGGCCGCCGCAGGCTCCGCCCGCACCGCGGCGCAGGGACCGAAGATCGACATCGGGGCGCGGATGCGGGGGATGTGGCGGTAGACGCAAGAGGCCGGTCGCGAGACCTGTCAGGATCAGTGGAACACAGAGGTCCGACATGAAAGCCGTTGTCGTCGAGCAATACGCCCCCATCGATCAGATCGAGCTGAAGGACGTTCCGTCCCCGCGCATCGAGCCTGGACAGCTGCGTGTCCGGGTGGAGGCCGCCGGGATCGGCTTCGTCGACGGTTTGAAGATCGAGGGACGCTATCAGACCAAGGATCCCCTGCCCTTCATTCCCGGAACGGAATTCGCAGGCATTGTGACCGAGGCTCCCGGTGCTCCCGGCGGTTTCGAACCGGGCATGCGTGTGATGGGCATGACGCGGTCTGGTGCGCTCGCCGAGGAGATCGTCGTCAGGCCCGAAGCGGTCTACCCGCTGCCGGACGGTGTTGCGGCCGAGGTCGCCGCCTCGTTTCGCGCCAATTATCTGACCGCGCTCTATGCGCTCAGCGCACGCGCCTCGCTTTGCGCAGGCGAACAGCTCCTGGTGCTGGGCGCGGCCGGCGGCACGGGAATCGCGGCGGTCCAGATTGGCAGACTGCTCGGCGCCCGCGTGATCGCAGCGGCCTCGACGCCAGACAAGCGCGCGTTCGCGCAACAACACGGCGCCGGCGCTGTGATTGACTACACGCAGACCGGCTGGCGGGACACGTTGAAGGAATTGACCGGAGGACACGGCGCGGACGTGATCTTCGATCCCGTCGGCGGCGAGATCTCGGTGCAGGCGTTTCGCTCCATCGCCTGGCGCGGGCGTCACCTCGTGGTCGGTTTTGCCGCCGGTGCGATTCCGGCATTGCCATTCAACCTGCCATTGCTGAAAGGAGGCGCCCTGCTCGGCGTCGACCTCGCGCAGATTCCGGTGCGCGAGCCCGAGGTGCAGAAGCACCTGATGTCGCAGTTGACGGGCTGGCTCGCCGACGGCCAGTTGAAGCCCGTGGTCGGCCGCGTCTTCGCGCTCGAGGATTTCCGGGACGCGTTCAGGACCATGCAGACGCGCGGGGCGCTCGGCAAGATGGTCGTGCGGATCTCGAAATAGGACGCATCGCCGCGCGGGATGTGGCGGTAGCGCCGGCTACGCGCTCAACCTGTCGAACTGGACCTTGCCTGATTTCATCACCATCGGGATGTACTCGCCCTGGCCGAGCAGGCAGGTGACATCGCGCAGCGGATTGCCGTCGACCACCAGCAGGTCGGCGATGGCCCCGGGTACGATCCGGCCGAGCCTGCCTTCCATGCCGAGCACCTCGGCGCCAATCACTGTCGCGCTGGCGATCACCGCTTGGGGACCGAGGATCTCGGCGCGGATGCGGAATTCGTCGCTCTGCAGACGCTGCGAGGGTCCGAGCAGGTCGCTGCCGAATCCCATCTTCACGCCTGCATCGCGATAGATCGCGAGCGAGCGCAGGCCCGCATCGCGGACATCGGCGATCTTGGCGACGCTCTCCGGCGGCAGGCCATATTGGGCGCCCTCGTTGGCCAGCGCCTCATAGGTGACGAGCGTCGGCACCACATAGGCGCCCTGCTCGGCCATCAGGCGCGCGGTCGGAGCATCGACCAGATTGCCGTGCTCGATGGTGCGCACGCCGCAGCGAATGGCGCGTTCGATCGCCGCGGCCGTGTAGGCGTGGGCAAGCACATAGGTCTGGCGGCCGCGCGCTTCCTCGACGATGGCGCGGATCTCGTCCTCGGAATAGCCGAAGGCGCCGACCGGATCGGTCGGCGACGCAACGCCGCCGGAGGCCATGATCTTGATCTGGTCGGCGCCCATCTGGAGCTCCTCGCGTGCGGCCTTGCGTACGCCATCGACGCCGTCGGCAACGCGCGCCAGCGCGCCGACACGCACGCAGCACGGACACGGCGCGTCGCTGGCCAGATAATCCGAGCGTGCCCGCATATCGCCGTGGCCGCCGGTCTGGCTGAGCGCGCGGCCGGAGACGAACAGCCGCGGGCCGTCGGTCAGGCCGGTCTCGATCGCCTGCTTCAACGCATGGCCGGCGCCGCCGGCGTCGCGGACCGTGGTGAAGCCCCGCCGCAGCATGCCGCGCAACAGCAGCGTCGAGCGCAGCGTCACCAGCACGTTCGGCATGTGCACCTGCTGCGCCAGATTGAGCTCGACGGCGATGGCGTGCACATGCAGGTCGATCAGGCCGGGCATCAGCGTCTTGCCCTTCAGGTCGATAATGCGATCGGTGGTCGCCTGGAGCGGCCGGTCCGAGACCTCCTTGATCGCATTGTCCTCGACCAGCACGTGACGGCCTTCCAGCAGATCCGGCTGAAGCGGATCGAGCAGAGCGGCATTCTTGAACAGGGTGCTGGACATGGTCGTTTCCTATCTGGTCAGGACTGTGGGAGCAGCGCGGGCAATGCGAGCTGGGCGAACGGAAGGCACGCGGCGACATCCTCCTCGCCGTACCAGCCGGCTTCATGGAGCAGGTTGAGCGAGCCGAGCGTCCGCCCGCGCCAGCGCACCGGCATGTTGAGCACGCTCTCGCAACCGAGCGAGGCGATCAGCTCGTGATCGGCAAACACGTTGCGCAGATCGTCGAGGGTGTAGCCGACAAAGGCCTCCCCCCGATCGAGCACGGCCTCGGTCCACGGGCCGGACGCCAAGCGCTTCCGCCCGCCCGCCGGGTAGGGTCCGGGAAGATTGGAATAGACCCGCGCCGCTTCCCCGCTGCCGTCATCATAAGTCAGGATCGTGAACAGCATGTGCCCGATCGCCGACTTCAAGGCTTGGTCCAGCGCCGAGAACAGCGCCGCCGGCTGATCCACCCTGCCCTGCGCCGCCGCCACGGCGCCGAGCAGAGGATCGGCCCGGCGTGTGGTCTGCCTCATGCGACTTCGCCCGTGGCGATGTCTTCCAGCGAACGGCCGCGGGTCGGCACGCCCATCACCACGACGGTGAGCGCGCCGATCAGCAGCACGCTGGTGGTGATGCCGAACACGCCGGCAAAGCCGAAATTGGGATAGAGGTAGCCGACCAGGATCGGCGAGACGATCGCGCCAATGCGGCCGATCGCCGAGGCGAGGCCGGCCCCGGTGGTCCGCACCGGCGTCGGGAATACCTCCGCCGTATAGGCGTAGACGCCGGCATAGGTGCCGTTCATGAAGAACGACAGGCAGATGCCCGCAAGCATGATGTGCTGGTCGCTCTGCGCGAAGGCGAGCCCGAGCGCGCTGACGCCGCCGAGCACCATGTAGCACGCAATCGTCGCCTGCCGACCGATGCGCTCGTTGAACCAGGCGGCGCTGAAATAGCCGGGAATCTGCGCGCAATAGATCGCGATCGAATAGGCGAAGCTCTTGGTGATGCTCATGCCGTTCTGGACCAGCAGGCCGGGGATCCAGACGAAGAAGGAATAATAGCTGAAGGTGATCGCAAGCCACATGATCCAGGTCATGATGGTAATGCGCGCCTGCCGGCCGGCGAGCAGCGCGGCGAAATTGGCGAGCAGCGTCCCGCCAGTCCCGGCGGGTGCCGCGACCTCGACGACCGGTTGCGGTAGAGCGACGCCTTGGCGCGCGAAGCCGGCCTCGATCCTGTCCAGCACCGCCTCGGCTTCCTTCGCCCTGCCCTGGCTTTCCAGCCAGCGCGGCGATTCCGGCAGCGCCCTGCGCCACCACAGCAGCATGACGACCGGCACCGCGGTGATCACCAGCACGATGCGCCAGCCATTGTCGTAGGCGGGAACGATGAAATAGCCGAGCAAGGCCGCCGCGACGAAGCCGAAGGAGAAGAAACCGGCCAGCGCGCCGGTAAAGCTGCCGCGGAAGCGGCGCGCCACGAACTCGGCGAGATAGGGCGCGATGATCGCGCTCTCCGCGCCGGTGCCCATGCCGGCGACGACACGCGCGGCGAAGAAGGACGACCAGCTGTCCACCGCCGCGCTGACGATCGACGCGGCACAATAGAGCGCCAGCGCCGACATCATGACCGCGCGCCGGCCGATCAGATCGCCCAGGGTGCCCGCCAGCAACGCGCCGAACAGGAAGCCGATATAGGTGCTGCTGCCGAGCACCCCGATCTGCACGCTAGACAGATTCCACGCTGTGCGCAGCACCGGCAGGATGAAGGCCAGCACCGCCGCGTCCATCGCGTCGAACATGTAGCCCAGCCCGCCCATCAGCAGCAGGTGCCTGTGGAAACGTGCGAACGGAAGGCGCTCGATGCGCGCCGATATCATTGACATGAAAGTCCCCTCGATTGTCACGGGCCCGGCGCGCCGCTCGGGAGGGGACCATAGACAAAATGACATTATCGTCATAATTTATAATCATGATCTGATATATCATTGATGTGAATGTTCATGTCGTTCCGCGCGCTCGACCTCAACCTCCTCAAAGTATTCGAGGCGCTGATGACCGAGGGCAGCGTCACGCGCGCCGCGAATGCGTTGCGGATGACCCAGCCGGCGGTCAGCAACGCGCTCGCACGGCTGCGCGACGCGCTCGGCGATCCCCTGTTCGTCAGATCCGGCACCGGCATCCGCCCGACCCAGCGCGCCGTGGTGCTGTGGGAGCCGATCGGCGAGGCGCTGGAAAGCGTGCGCGGTGCACTGGACGAGCAGGTGTTCGATCCCGCCCGGGCACAGACGGAATTCAGCCTGTCGATGTCGGACTACGTCGCCTCACTCGTGATGCCGAACCTGCTCAGCCATCTCGCCAAGGTCGCACCGAAGTCGCACGTCCACACCGTGCCCAATACCGTTGTCGAAATCGCCGATCAACTCGAGGACAACAGGGTGGATTGCGTGCTCAGCGTCTACGTCAACGAGGCGCAACAGCCGGCCGCCATCCGCTCGCGCTCGCTGTGGACGGTCGACTATGCCTGCTTCATGCGGCGCGGACATCCGCTCGCCGCACAGAAGCGGCTGAGCACGCGCAGCTTCCTGAGCGCGGGGCATGTCGATGTCAGCCTCGCCGGCAAGACCTTGCCGTCTTACGACCTCTTCCTCGCCTCGCGCGGACTGTCACGCAATCTGGTCGCGACCGTCAATCACTACAGCGCCGCCTACGAGGTCGTGCGCCAGTCCGACCTGATCGCGGTGCTGCCGAGTGATTTACGCTCACAATCCCGGCATGCGCCCCTCCTGCACGCCATGCCGCTTCCGCTTCGCGCGCCGCCGCGCATCGTCAGCCTGTTCTGGCACCAACGTAACGACACCGTGCCGGCGCAGCGCTGGCTGCGCGAGACCCTGGTCGAGATGTTCGCCAGATCTGATTGAGCCGGCGCGGCGAAAAACCGGAAACCCAGCCTTTCCCGGAGCAGCCTTGCTGAACCGTCGGTCCCGGCCTAGCTCCACTGCAAAGCCATCCTCCCCCGTGGCAGGCGCCACTTGCCTCACAGAGACCCTGATCGATGACCGCACCGCTCCAATTGGGACTGGACACTTTTGGCGACGTCACCAAGGCCGCCTCCGGCGCGATGCTTTCGCACGCGCAGGTGATCCGCAACGTCGTCGACGAAGCGGTGCTGGCCGACGAGCTCAACCTCGACTTCATCGGCCTTGGCGAGCACCACCGCGCCGACTTCGCGATCTCCTCGCCGGAGACCGTGCTGGCGGCGATTGCCTCGCGCACCAAGCGCATTCACCTCGGCTCGGCCGTGACGGTGTTGTCGTCGGACGATCCGATCCGCGTGTTCCAGCGCTTTGCGACGCTCGATGCGCTCTCGAACGGGCGCGCCGAGGTGATCCTCGGCCGCGGTTCGTTCACCGAATCCTTTCCGCTGTTCGGCTTCGACCTGCGCAAATACGAAGAGCTGTTTGAGGAGAAGCTCGACCTGTTCGCCGCGCTATTGTCGCAGAAGCCGGTGAGCTGGGACGGCAAGCTGCGGCCGCCGCTGCGGGACCAGCTGGTCTATCCGCCGGTCGAGCACGGCCGGCTCAAGACCTGGATCGGTGTCGGCGGCAGCCCGCAATCGGTGGTGCGCGCCGCACATTACGACCTGCCTTTGATGCTCGCGATCATCGGCGGCGATCCCGCGCGCTTTGCGCCTTACGTTGATCTCTATCACCGCGCCTACAAGGAGTTTGGCCGCCCTGCGCAGCCGATCGGCGTACACTCGCCCGGCTATGTCGCCGAGACCGATGAAGAGGCGCGCGAGCAGCTATGGCCCGATTACAAGGCCATGCGCGACCGCATCGGCAAGGAGCGCGGCTGGCCGCCGATGGGCCGCGACGAGTTCGTCCATGAGGCCGAGCACGGCTCGCTCTATGTCGGCTCGCCCGAGACCGTCGCACGCAAGATCGCCAAGACGGCGAAGGCGCTTCGCATTTCGCGGTTTCAGTTGAAGTATTCGGCAGGACCCCTGCCGCACGAGAAGCTGATGAAGAGCATCGAGCTTTATGGGCGGACGGTGGTGCCGATGGTCAGGGAGATGATGGGGTAGCTGCGAGCGATGGCTTCAGTCCGTCTTCGCCCTACGGGCCTCGCCGGACACCACGCGGGGTCCTGAAGGATGCGATCCCTACAGCGTCCGGAAGGTCATGACCGTGCAGGCGCCGCCCGCGGTGGCCTGGCGCGTCCTCACCGAACCGTTGGGAAGCTGGTGGCCGCTCGCGCACTACAAGATCGGCAAGGTCGGCGCCGTCGACGCGGTCATGGAGCCGCGCGTCGGCGGGCTCTGGTTCGAACGCGGCTAAGACGGCAGCACGTGCAACCGGGGCAGCGTTCTCGCCTGGGAGCCGCCGACCAGGCTTGTCGCGCCACCCTTGCTCGCATGGACTATCGGAACCATATCTGTGATGGTCGGTTGGCTTGCTGTTGAGCTGGCCCCTGCAGAGCAGTTCGACACGCCGGCGTCAGTTCTAGTGCCGAGCATCCGTCGGGAGACAATCCCATGATGGACCACGCAACCAGAGTCGGTAACCTTTTGTTAGCGGCGTTGCCGCCAGCGGATTTTGCTTTGCTTGCGCTTCATCTGCGGAAAGTCGTGATCGAACGCGATTCCGTGCTCGTCCGATCTGGCGATCGGATCGAACACCTCTTCTTCCCGCTCAGGGGCGCGATCGCCGATATCACGGAGCTGCCGAACGGGCAGACAGTTGCCACGGCGATAATCGGGCACGAGGGGGCTGTGGGTTTGACGTCATCGTTAGGCGCGTCCGTCTCGCCCACGACGGCGGTCGTTCGCATACCAGGGACCGCGCTGCAGATCTCTCGCGCGCAATTTCTGGCGGCGCAACACCGCAGCCCTGCAATCGCATCCATGGTGCAGGTCTTCACGATGTCGTTGTTGGCGCAACTCCAGCAGGTGGCGGCCTGCAATGCACTGCATTCCGTCGAAGCCCGTCTGGCGCGCTGGCTGCTTCACATTCACGATCGAGCGAATGGCGGCGATCTGCTCCCGCTGACCCAGGAAACATTGTCGGAATTGCTGGGCGTCCGCCGCACCACAGTCACACATGTCGTGAGCACAATGCGCGCATCAAGAGCGCTGAAATCCAATCGGCGCGGCCAGCTCGAGATTGATCGGCCGCGGCTCGAAGCGTTGGCATGCGAGTGCTACCAGATCATGAACCGCGAAATTGATCGGATAGTTTCACGGGGCGCGATTGGCCTGGCTCATGGGGCGCCGGCGCGGGGCGCCTCCCACTTGCCTGGCAGCCGAAGAGCCGGCACATGCTCGTAGAGCCGGCTTGTTTTCGCGAACGCAGTCGTGCGTACCTTTGCGATCCCGCAAAACCTTCGCAAGCGCCCGTCATTACGGTCGCCCAATCCTGCGCGCAAGCGAGCTCAATAACTCTGCTTCTTTGGAGCTGGGGCTCCCGGCCGAAGCCAAACTAAGACATCACATCCCTCATTCAATCGCCTTGCGACGCTCGTTACAACGACCGGACCTATTGGGACCAAGCAGCGCAGACACGAGCTTTGCTTCTGCGAAGCTACGACGACCGCTCGCGGTCAGAGCTGTGCTGCGCGACCTGCTCGCCTTGCGCAGCTCGCGCTGACGATTCTCCTCTCGAGTTGCCCACTCTCTGAGCTTCTCAAGCTCCGCGAGTTGGGAGACAAGCGCTTCGAGACGCTGTTGAAGCAAAGCCCTGGAATCGCCGGCTTGAACGGGGCTATTCATGACGCGCCTCCTGATCGAGCTCTTCGGAAGAACTGGCCCACTCTCGCGGGTCGGGAAAAATATGCAATTCTGGGACAAGCGCACTAACATTTGGCATGTTGCGCTCGTAAAAGCCGCGGCGGCGGGACCCAAAGACTCACGACTGCTGAGACGGCTCCTACCGGCCCGATTCGGTTGCGCTGGAAATCCGAGTACCAGCTCCGGGGCAGTCGGCCTTGCGCCTTTCCTCGTTCTCTTCGTCTGCGCAATCGACTCCACCATCTGCGCTTGGAATTCCAGAGCTGCTGCCGGTTGCGAAGGGCCCCTTTGCACTGCCTCCGCCACCACCGGATCCGCCGCCACCGCCGGATCCGCCACCACCGCCGGATCTCGCTGCGGCGCGAGATGATCCAGCAGAAGGACCGCCAGGTGCCCCCCCACCTCCTGATGACCCGCCACCTCCTGATGACCCGCCGCTGGAGCGCCCCGACCCTGCCGCGGCCTCCCGATCATTATCGAAGAACGACCGCCCCCTGTCGTCCTGCCTCACCCTCTGCAGGCCGCCCGAACTTGCGATGGCACTTGAGGTCAGGGACGTGGATAGAAGCAGGGTCATCACTGGGGGTGTCACCGCCGCAAATCTTCCGCAGGTCTTCAAAAACGCCCGCCGGTCATCATCTTCGTTGCCGTCTCGGGTCACAGTACGCACTCCTTGATTTAACAATTCAATCTACGATATTAGATATTAAATAATTTTTCAACCAAGAATATTCTTTACCTGGATGCGCTGCCGAACGTGCGCCGCCGCAGACCGTCGCCAATTTCGTGCTCACCCCTTCAATTCCTGACGCATTCCTGCCCCTCGCACGCGATTTCGAGTCACGCCGGTCATTTAATATATTTAATGTTTATTTCTCGTCATTTAATATAATTAATCTATATTTAATGCGAGCAAGCGCGGGCTCGACCGCAACGGATCGTTGCGATGCCGCTGCAATTCCATCAGTCCCTCGGGGGACACGGAGATTTGGAGCGCGAGCAGCGACGGCTTCTCGTTCGTGATCATGGCCGCGCCGGCTACTCGGCCAGCTGGCGTCCGCTCCACGAAAACCGAGCCGCAATCAAGATTGCCGGCTCACCCTTTCCAACGTTAGCCGAGGCCGAAGGTGCCTGCCGCAACCAATTGAACATCTGGCACCGCGATGGCCCGCTCCTGGTGCACGCTTCGGAAGACGCCAGACGTCCTCGTCATTTCACGCCGACCGGATCCTGATGTAACAGATCAAGAGGGTTCGGCTCACGGGGCGCTGCATGCAGCTCGCTTCGCGAGAGCGCCATTGCCGCGAGAACTGTGCGATTGCTGATGTCCAGCTTCTGGAAAATGTGATGGAGGTGGACCTTGATCGTACCGTCGGCAAGATTCAACCGACGGCCGATCGCTTTATTCGATAGACCTTCCGACACGAGCTGCACGATCTGACGTTCCCGGTCCGTGAGTTGCGTCAGAGGCTCGTCATCGGCGCGGAGCTCCTCGCTGACCTGCTCGGTGCTCGGCGAGATTGCAGCTTGGCTCTGTGCAGCCTTCCGAAGGGTCTCGACCAGCAGCTCCGGATGCGCGTCTCTTGGCAAGAGGATACAGCCGCCATCCAAGGCCAGACTTTGCAACTCAAGGTCGCCCGCAGTACCGGCAAAGAAGATTATCGGCGCACCCGGGCTTGCAGCGCTTGCCGGCCCGAGGATCTGCTCTCGACTAAGGTCCGGCAGCGTAGGATCGACAAGCGCAATGTCCGGCGCAAGAAATCGGATGGCCTCAATGCAGCTTGCTCCGTCGTTGCAAGACGCAACGACCGTAAAATCACGCTGCATCGCAAGAACGCTCCTGATGCCCTGCAAGACGATCGGGTGTCGATCCGCGATGACAATTCTGATGCGGCGCATGCTGCCCCTGCCTATTGCTAACAACCCCCTGTGCAGCCGTTTAATCCAACAAGCTCTTTCCAGCACGCGAGGATAACCAGCCCGGACCGCCCGGCACCGTCGACGGTGCGCTACCGTAGCTTGGGCGGCAAATGCGCGCAGCACCGTATGAATGCGGTGCTGCTAGCAAATTCAGGTCTGCCGATTCTTGACGAAAAGACCGCATCTTGGACAACTTTGGCGAAATGGGAGAGATTCCCTCCGCAAATGTCGGCGCGCCGATTGGCAGCCGGGTATCCGGGTATTATGGCTAACATCCAATTAACTTCGTCGGTACAGTTATTACGAATGATATATTGGGACCTTCACGATTCAAATCTAACATTTGACGAAGTTTCGGCGAAAGCGAGGCCATCGAGGTCCTCGCGCTTCTGAAAGGGGGAAAAGTAATACTATTCATCAGGGCGACGATGGACACCAACCACGAAAATGGCTGCGTCTGATCGCAGCCCGTCTAGCACCGATGAAAGAAAGCCGGTCACCCAAGTTGGAGCTGCTTCTTCGTCAATTCAGCAACTTCAATGAGCGCGTCAGCAGGGCACGTTTGTATTGAGTAGGTGGTCACATGTATTCTTCGGCTGTTTTACGTCAAACTCATCAAGCTCTCATCATTCAATTCACTGAATTGCAGAACCTACGTAGTCGCGTGTTTAAGGCCGAGCAGCGGTTGCTTGCACCCAGGCGACGAGCCCACGGGCGGCGGGCGCTTGGGAGGTGCCCCCTCGCTCGAAGGCACGGGCCCAGCCGGTAACTCCGATCACCACGTTCCCCGCCGGCAAGGGCGCGCGAGTGGATCGCGCTTGCCGGACCCCGGCTTGACCTGATAATCCCCCTCCGGTTTCGGTTCGGAGGTGGGGACGGCTTCCATGGAGAATGAGGATTGGGCATCCATGTCCACAGCGGAGCTGTGGCGACTCTACGATGAGGTCACGACTGTTCTTGGTCGCAGGATGACCGCGGAAAAGGCCAAGCTCGAAGAGCGGCTTCGCAAAATTGAGGGGACGGCCGCTGCGACCCGGGACGAGGAACGTCCGCGCCGCCCCTACCCCCCAGTGTTGCCGAAATACCAGAACCCGAAGAATCCGTCCGAAACTTGGTCCGGTCGCGGTAAGCAGCCCCGTTGGCTGAAAGCTCAGCTTCGAGCCGGTAAGAAGCTAAACGATCTCCTGATCGATCGCTCGTCCGCACAAAGGCGCCGCAGGACCGGCTGAGCGCCGGCCGCGCTATCGTAGTGCGCTGCAACGATCCCGCAATCTGCCCCACGCGGAGGACTGGTTGTACCTGGCCGCCGTCATGGATCTTTTCAGCCGCAGATCGTCGGTTGGGCGATGCGCAACCACATGCGGGTCGACCGAGCTCGTTCATCACCGCCGGTACCGAACCCGTGCCGAGGCCCAGCGCGACATCTTCGCCTTCATCGCAGGCTTCTACAAAAGGTGAGTGTGACCCCTGTCGCGAGTACAATGAGTTTGAAAAGTCTCAAAATAACCTTCCCGCATTCTAACTCCGGATTTGATTATTTCCGACAAACTCTTGCACGATGGTTTGCAACCAATCTGTCCCGGCATCAACTGCATCGTCGGGAAGCGTCCGTAGCCATTCCACATGGCTCATGGAGCTTGGCTCTATTGCCAAAGGGCATGCAATTGAGGGGAGCTGCATGGCAGGCAGAGTGCTGACTCCAAGAAATTGAGCAAGCCTGAACCACCGCTCCGACATACCGCTGTCAATGAGATGGATCGCTGCATCCATCGTCATCCCTAAATGAGACTGTCTCTGCTCGCTAGTTAAGCGTGCCTTTCGTACCGAAACATACCAAGAACGAAGGGCCGCCAGTTGGCCGACGTATTCCAGGTTTCGTTCGACTCTTGAACCAGAGAGCCCTCTTGCTTCGAAGGTCCAAGGAGCGTCGATCTCGCGCGGCGTTTCGGAATGGATTCGTCCGGCTCCAACATCCGAACGTATGACTTGCCCGGCAACAGTGAAGGTGCCGTAGCCTATGCGGTTAGGGCCTACCATGCCACTGATGCCACCTAAAAAGATTCGCTCCTGCCTGAGAAAGACCCCTTGAGGAACGTCTCCAATCAGCGAGGGAGTTGCCTTGTCACCGGCTGCTCCCCACGGGGTGAAATTGAAATGAATGAACCCGCTACCGACTTCCGTGTGATTGGACCTTGAACGCCCCCCTGAGATAAAACAGTCGCAACAATTTATGAGCGAACCCAGAGTTACAAAGCTCGTCAGGATCGTGTGCTTAAGGCCGACCGCATGAGCAGTCGAAGCTTCCTCTTCAAGAAGAGTACCTCCGCGAATGTGCCCATTCGATCCTATTCTAGCTTTGGAAAGAAGCACCGAGTCGGTGACGAATCCGCTGGCGATCTCCGCGCCTTCTCCAACGATCGAGTTCACAACGGTTGCTGGTCCCTCGCTCCCCAGCTTTGCGCCAGGAGCAACAACGGTCCCAGACCCGAGCAAGCGGACCCCCGGGAAAAGTACAGATCCCGGAAAGATGCGATCAAGTTGAACTTGATCGTCGATGAATATTTGGCGGGGATCAACGAGCTCCACGCCCTTCTCAGCAAGGAGCTCAAGTCTGTCGACGAGCGAAAGCTTCTTCATTTGTAGCGTACCTGGCTCGTTACATTGGATGTCTTAGGAACTGCGAACGACCGATCCCGCCGCGACTTTGTCAGATGAAGCCACAATCGAGCCTGGGCAAATTATAGCCCCAAGACCTAGTTGAGCTCCGTCGCCGACGAATGCCACCAGATCTGGTGCTTGAGCTGCTGCATCTCCCACGAGACACCCTGCTCTGACCAAGACGTCAGACCCCAGAACGCAGTTCTGCACAACGGAGTTCTCAGAAATGATACAGCGGTTCATGAGTATGCTGTCAGCAACGAATGACCCGGCTCGAAGCTGTGATCCTGTCCCAATGAACGATCTGCCAAAAATTCTCGCCCCACATTCAACGACGCAGTCCGGGCCAACTATTAGAGGGCCGTTTAAAACGGCTCCCGATCTAACGTGACTATTCGGACCCAAGTAGACGAGCCCTGACACAATGGCCTTGTCTTCGATAGTCCCATCAATCTGCTGCCGACCGAGCTTGGCGTAAAGCTGATCCCGAGAGGAAAATAGATCTTCAAGCGTTGCAAACCTCGACAGCCATTTCTCGAATTCTTCCTCCATAGGAGAGCAAAACAAGTCACTGGGCCGCATTGGTGTCTCCTAGTCTTCCGCCAAAGCTCCAAGTCCGGCACTAAGCGTCTCTACCACGATTTGCCAAAGAGTAGATAATCCGAAGGGCTTCGAGGCGCGGGGTGATCGGGTGCTCCTATGGACCAGGGCAGTGAACGGATCGGGGCCATTGCGGCGGCCCTCGCCCGAGCCCAGGCTAAAGCCTCCGCGCCTTTCTCAGCAGCTTACTGGCCAATGGAAGGAAATGGTGATTCGCGTTTCGCTGGCCGAGCGGCGTTATGCGCCTTTGCCGTCGATTGTCGCCCACAGCTGATGACTGCTCGGCATTTGTACGCGAAGCCAACGATAGGGGACGCGCGACCAGAGCTTGATCTCTGGCGCGAGATTGTCGAGCACGAGATCGCCGCTCTGGGTGCGGACGAGCAGCACCAAATGATGCTCTCCGGAACTGACGATGACCTCGCTCAGTAGCAAGGTCCGCGCCGGCCAGCCACGCCGCAGGAGTTCGTGGCGCTTGCTTACAGCGTAGTCATTGCAGTCCCCGCGATCGGGATTGATGCTCCACGCCTCGCCGGCCAAGCCGAGGTCATTGGGCACTGGCACAATAGCCAGATTGACCACGCGATTAACCTCCAAGAGATCCGCCCACCGCTCGTCGGTCAACCGGACCGGACCACCCCGGAATCCCCGCCGGGAGCGGCATTCGGCCTCATAGCGCTGGCAGAACATCGTGTACGTCAGAGGCGGAAGAGCGGGCGGTCCGAGTTTGATGCGCCCCGGTGCTGCTTGAGGAATCGTGGGCATCGCCAGGCGTCCTGCGCCCGCCCATTGAGTACCTCCGGCCGTCATGACGACCGCCAAAACCAAGATGGAGCCGGAGACTCGATACATCTGCCGATCCCCTTGCAAACACCACTGGGGGTTCTGATCCCGCCGCAGCGGCCATGGCCCCGCACCGCTCGGTTAATTATTTTTTCTATTTATTTATATTAATTATTATATAATGATCAAGCGAATAATGATGAATTAAATAATCAAGCCTCAGGCGAGAAAACGTTCTGCCTGCCAGGGGACAAGCAGGGTCAACGGCGGTTGGTTCTTTCCGGGAGCGCTGCTCCTACGCCGCCCTGCCGTTGCCATCTGCACTAGCGTTCGTGTCACGAGCATCGCGCTGTTATCGTGCGGGCGAACGAAGGGGCGCGCCTACTGGGCCCAACTTCGTCCTCTCAGGTTCAGGCGACATCGGAGCGAAGACTTTGCCGCCAGGCGAATGGATGCACTGAGCGGGCATATTTCTTGCGTCGGGGAATCGCCGCAATCGCGCCCAATTACGTGCGCGGGGCGGCGATGCGAGTCGAACTCGTCGGCGTTGCTTCTCGCGCGTTGTGACGCCTGACAAAAGCCTGCGGTGAGGTCTTCCAATCGGAATTCAATCCGAGCCCTGGGATTGGAAGTTAAATTCCGCTTGTGCCGAGTTTTAGGTGTGGGTTGTTCGTCAAGGCAGCCGAACGAATTCCGTTACTGTGCCCACTGACCAGTCATGACGGCTGCTGCTTTTCGATCACCTTCCGGCAGTCTGCCAGCGGCCTCTTGATCAGCGTGTAATGGGCTCGCGACCGCCGGTGCGTGCGCGGCTGATCTCCCAGGGCCACAAATCCACTAGTTCGCCTGCTCCCGAAGTGGATATTTTTGCGCGCAGGGCGGGGGCGAGCCGTTCCAAAATCAGGCGCCGCTCCAAACGGATCTCGCGTTCGAGGGCGTCCGAGTAGATCGGAATCGCGTGGATTGTCTCACGAGGGATACGGCAGGATACGTGCCCAAATGGGGTCACTGCCCTAACCGCGATGGCCTTACCGTCCCATTCGACCTCGCCGACGAACTCAATGTCTCCGGCAGAACTCAGTGTCATATCGAGCTCCCGACTCTATTAATCATTGATTGTAAGTTTTGCTGTTTTCAAAGGATGATGATGGCGCGTCACCAGCCATCAGCGCCGGATTGTCACCGGCCAACACAAATTCGACTTTGCAGCGAATTCCCCCGGGTAGCGCCAAACGCGGGTTCGGCAGGGCCAGACGCACCCCGAACGTTCCGCTCGCGGCGTCGAGGACACGATCGACAACGGTGACAGAGGCAGCATAAAGACCGGCGATGGGCAGCTCCGGTCGCACATTGGCTCTGCTGCCGGTATGGATCTTACCAAAATACGCGGTGGGCACGAACACTTCGACCCTCAGCGGATCAATCTGTGCGAGGGTGAAGACCGGGCTCTGGTCATTTCGATATTCACCCGGAACGAGAAGTCGCTCGACCACCACGCCGTCGATCGGGCTACGCAGCGCGCGTTGATTCAGAACCTCTTCGGCGTGTGCGACTTCCAGGCGAGCAAGCTCCTTGTGAAGCTTCGCCTCCTTGAGCTGCTGTTCGGCGACCTGCACCTCGGCTTCAACCTCCTGGAGTGAAGCGAGTGGACTGACGGACCTTGTATGAAGCTCCCTCAGGCGCTCATGTTTTTGATGCAGGAACTGCGCGCGAGCTTCGGCCGATTTAACGGGGGCATCATTGGTTGCGCGGGCCCGCGCCAGCGCCAGCGTCGCGGCCTCGACCCCATCTTCGATCTTGCCAATGATCTGGCCCTGCCGAACGATGTCGCCGCGGTCAACGTCGAGGCGCGCGATCATACCGACCGCCGGGCTCGCCAGCTTGACGGTTTGTTGCGGCTCGATCACGCAATTGAATTCTCGCTTCTCCGCCGAGATTTCTAAGGTCTCCGCCCTTGCACCGGAAAGGGCTAGCAAGATCCCCGCCGGCGCGTACAAGCACAACAGGATGCAGCTCACGCGCTGAACTCTGCGGCCAATTTCCGCAATCGGACTCACCATGCGAGGTTCCCACCGAATTCCGCTTTTCCTCTCATAGTATTTATATTATATTAATTTGACTTAATAGGGATTAAAATAACAACTCCAATAAATATTTTAAGCAAGGGGATTGGCAAGATGGCGACCCCCTTCCGGCAGCAACACCAGGTCATTGGTCGCTTGCTTTGGAAAGCACATGTCTGAGCCCGACTTGACAGCAAGCGGCGGCCCCGCTCCACAATTGCGGAGGGTGCCCTCAGATGCGACGACGTCGCCGCACTGGCAGGGATTGCTGAACGCGGGAAACGAAGCGACATTTGTTTCGGCCTGGTTGGCGCTGCAATGCAGCCGTATTGCCGGCGTGTCAGCTGGTCTGTTGCTCATGCGGCGGGTTGATTCAACTGCGCCGTCACTATCCGTGACGTGGCCGCCTCGCGATGTCGATGCCAGCGATCTCATGCGCCTGGCCGAAACTGCCTACAAGGAGCGTCGCTTGGTCGTTGCTCCCGGTCGCGTCGGTCCCGATTCCAGGCCGGCACAACCGGTCGCCCTGATAGTCGCCCAGCCATTGGGCACTACGAACGAGCCGATTGCGGCTGTGGCCATCGCATTGACGACGACGGCCGCCAAGCCTCTGGTTACCCCGGCCATCGTCGCTGAGCAATTGCGCTGGGGCGCGGGCTGGCTCGAGGCACTGCCTTGGGCTAGACATACCAAGGATCTCTCGTCTGACGTAACGCGAGCCGCATCGTGCCTCGACCTCCTCGTCACGGTGAACGCGCAGCCGCGGCTGAGCGGTATGGCAATCGCGGTCGTCAATGAGCTGGCAACCCGTCTGCGGTGCGAGCGCGTATCGCTGGGTGTTGTCGGTCGAAATGGCACAATCTGCCTGCGCGCGGTTTCATTCTCGTCTAGCTTCAAACACGAGAGCCGCCTCGTCAATTCGATCGAGAGCGCAATGGAAGAGGCGATCGAGCAGCGTGAATGCGTCGCTTATCCGCCATTGCCAAGCATGAGACGCGTCGTGGCCATCGCCCACCGGGCGCTGGCGGAGGAAGCAAAGGCGTCGGGCTCGTCGACGATGTCAGCTATACTGATCGGCCCCCATGGAAAACCGACCGGCGCTCTCACGTTCGAACGTCACCGCGCCGAGCCCTTTACGGACGACGCGCTGAAGTTGGTAGAAGGGATCGCGGCGCTTCTGGGACCTCAGATCGGATTGCAGCTGCGCGCAAACCGGCTCTTGGGCGGACGCGTGGTTGATGGTATCGGCGACGGATGCGCGGCGCTGTTCGGCGCACGGCGGCCGGCCCTCAAGCTCTGCGTCGCCGGCGCCATCGCGCTTGCGCTGATCTTGGCCTTTGCGAAAGGCGAGCACCGCGTCACCGCGAAATCGGTCCTTGAGGCCGAAGTACAGCGCGCAGCTGTGGCTCCGTTCGACGGATTTGTTCGAGCGGCTCCGGCTCGAGCTGGCGACACGGTTCGCCAAGGCGACCTTCTCACCCTGCTTGACGACCGGGATCTTGTTCTCGATCGGTTGAAGTGGCGAGCCGAACTCGACAAGCTACTTCAGCGCGATCGCGAGGCGTTGGCCAAGCACAATCGCAACGGCCTCGCGGTACTGGAACCGCAGATCCGGCAAGCGGAAGCCCAGTTGGCACTCGCGGAAGAGAAGCTCGCGCGCACCCGAATCCTCGCTCCATTCGACGGTATTGTCGTCTCGGGCGATCTGAGCCAGATGCTCGGCTCTCCCGTCGAGAAGGGAAAAACACTGTTCGAGGTGGCGCCACTCAATTCCTACCGCTTGATCGTTCAGGTCGACGAACGTGACGTTCGCTTCGTGGCGGTCGGACAAAGCGGCACCGTCGCACTCGCAGGCAGGCCTGGCGAACCGGTGCCGATGACCCTGAGCAAGATCACGCCGGTTACGCTCGCCGAGGAAGGACGCAATGCTTTTCGGATCGAGGCCCACCTCTCGGAACCGGGCATTGCACTGCGCCCGGGGATGGAAGGCGTTGCAAAGATCAATTCGGGACGACGCTCGATTGCGTGGATCTGGCTGCATCCCGTGATCGATTGGCTGCGCATTGCCGCTTGGAAGTACCTGCCGTGAGAGGGGCGATATGACCGCAGCCCCGTTTCTGAGCTCGTCCTGGTATCGCGTCGCGCAACGCAGGCCGAAGCTTCGCGACCACACCTCGATCTACCGGCATCGGTATCGCGGCTGCATCTGGTATGTCGTTCAGGATCACGCGACCGGCCGCATGCACCGCTTGTCGCCCGCCGGCTACATGATCGTGGCCGCGATGGACGGCGTACGAACGGTCGACCAGATCTGGCACGAGGTCGGATCCGCTCTTGCAGAGGAGGCGCCGAGCCAGAGCGAGGCCATCCAATTGTTGGCCGAACTCAGCGCTTTCGACCTGTTACAAACCGAAGTGACTCCGGATGCAAGTGCTCTGGTCGCACGTGCGGCGAAAGCCAAACGATCCAGGTGGCTCGGCAACGTGCTCTACCCGCTGGCCCTGCGGATTCCGCTCTGGCATCCCGTCAGTTTTTTCGAACGTACCCGGCCGCTTGCAGAATGGTTGTTCGGGTTGCCGGGTGCCGTGCTGTGGCTACTGGTGGTGTTGCCGGCGCCTCTGTTCGCGGCACAACACTGGCAGGAATTAACAGCCGACGTCTCCGACCGAATTCTAGCCACCGATAACCTTCTGTCAGTCGCGCTGGTGTATCTTCTGCTCAAGACGCTGCATGAATTTGGGCACGGATTTGCGGTCGCGGCGTTCGGGGGAACAATACCCGAATTCGGAGTCATGATCCTGGTGTTCGCCCCGTTGCCCTATGTCGACGCCTCTGCCGCATCGGCTTTCCGCAGCAAGTGGAGGCGCGCGCTTGTTGGCGCGGCCGGAATGATTGTCGAAGTGTTCTTCGCGGCGCTCGCGCTCTACGTATGGCTTTCTGTTGAGGCTGGACTTGTCCGCACGCTCGCATTCGACGCATTGGCCGTCGCCGGTATCTCGACCCTGGTATACAACGGCAATCCACTCCTGCGATATGACGGCTACTACATTCTCGCGGATCTGCTGGAAATCCCTAACCTGGCGCAGCGTGCTACCCGGTACTGGGGCTACCTTGTCAATCGCCATGTGTTTCGCGCGGACAGGTCGAAGGATTTCGTGGCCGCGACTGGCGAACGAATTTGGCTACTTCTATATGCACCGACTGCCTTCCTTTACCGCCAATTCGTGATGCTCGCGATCGCCGTGTTCGTCGCCACGCAGTATCTCGCCCTCGGCGTCTTGATCGCGGTCTGGAGTCTGCTGACCGGTGTTGCACTGCCCATCGGCAAGGCACTGTGGTTCGTACTCGCGAGCCCGAGGCTTCATCGCAATCGCGCCCGCGCAGTAACAGCGACTTTCGGCATGATCCTGGCCGGCGGGTTGATGCTTTTCCTAATTCCGGCCCCGTCTTACACCACGACGGAAGGCGTTGCCTGGTTGCCGGAGAATGCAATCGTGCGCGCGAGAACCGATGGCTTCGCGCGCGCGCTGCTGGTCCATCCCGGCATGAACGTCACGGTCGGGGAAGCGCTGGTCGAAAGCGAAGACTCGACACTCAAGGCCGAACTCGCAATTCTCCGCGCACACGTCGCCGAACTCGAGACGAGGCTTGCCATCGAGCGCTTTACCGACCGCGCGAGCGCAGAGATCACCTCGACGGAAATAGGACAGGCACGCGCCGAGCTTGCGACCGCAACCGATCGCGCCGCGCGCCTCGTCGTGCACAGCCGCAGCGAGGGCACCTTTGCCGTTATGAAGCCACAAGATCTGCCCGGACGGTTCCTGCGCGAAGGGCAACAAATCGGCTACGTACTTACTCCCGGCTCACGCATCGTGCGCGCAACGATCCGTCAGGACGACATCGACCTCGTTCGCCATCGGCTGCAGAGCGCCGAAGTCAGACTCGCAGAGCGCCCAGATGAGACATTGCGCGTTGAGTCCATTCGCGAAATACCGTCAGGCCGTGACGTCCTCCCCAGTAGAGCTTTGGGAGGCGCTGGCGGCGGCGCCTTCACCGTCGATCCCGGCGATCCCGAAGGCGTAAAGACGCTGCAACGCGTCTTCCAGATCGATCTTGTACTGCCCGAAATTGCACCGGCGGCCACCGCGTTCGGTGGCCGCGCCTACGTCCGCTTCAACTTCAATTGGGAGCCGCCGGGCCAGCAGATTTGGCGTCGTCTACGACAATTACTGCTGTCTCAGCTGCAGGTCTGAAGGCATCCGTATGCTCACGCGCAAACGAAGCTTCGTCGGTTTGGCCTCGGTGGCAGTAGACGCACCCTATGCGGAGCAGGCCGCTCGTCAAGAGATTGGACTCGATGCTGCCCTCCTCGACGCTTGGGGCCGGGTCTTGCCTTTCCTTCAGCCGGCCCTCGCGCGTGACCGCCTCGGCCGCTTCGTCCGGTCGGTCGGTGATCTGGAACCGCAGTTCGCTGTCCTGACGGACCGGCGCTTGCGCGAAACCGCGGAGGAGTTGCGCGCATCATTACTGTCAACTCCCCCCTACTCGCTTCAAATGGCGCGTTCGTTTGCGCTGGCGCGCGAGGCGGCGCGTCGTCACGTCGGAATGCGTCTCTTTCCGGTCCAATTGCTCGGCGGCGCCGCCATGATGGGAGGCGCAGTCGCCGAAATGGAAACTGGTGAAGGCAAGACTTTGACGGCGCTGCTGCCAGCGATCACCGCCGCACTCATGGGACGTCCGGTTCATATCATCACGGTCAACGATTATCTCGCGCGCCGCGACGCCGAACAGCTCGCACCAATCTACAACGCGCTTGATCTCACCGTCGGGCTCGTCGAGCACGGGCAGTCGCGGCAGGAAAGGCAAAGAGCCTACGCGAGCGACGTCACCTACTGTACCAATAAGGAACTTGTGTTCGACTATCTCCGCGATCGGCTAACGCTCGGCCCTCGCCGTGCCAGTTCTCGACTTTCTCTCGACACAATATTCAAGAGCAGACTTGCCAGCCACCATCAAACACCGCTTCTACGCGGTCTGCATTTTGCGATCGTCGACGAGGCAGACAGCGTCCTGATTGACGAGGCTCGCGTGCCGCTGATCCTCTCCGGAACGCAAGAAAGGCCTGAGAATGCCGGGGGCCTGCACGAGACCGCACTTGATTTTGCTCAACGCCTAGTGCACGGCGACGACTTTCATGTGCGCGCAAACGAGAAATCGGTGCGGCTAACCAGCCGCGGCGAAAGCCGGATCGCTCAGCTCGCTGCAGGACTAACGGGCCTATGGGCAATCCGACGCGCGCGCGAAGAACTCGCGCAGCACGCGCTTGCCGCCCTTCATCTCTACCGACGCGACGTTCAGTATATCGTCGCCGATGACAAGGTCCAGATCGTCGACGAGTACACCGGGCGCATCATGCCAGACCGTTCGTGGGAAGGCGGCATTCACCAGCTCATCGAAGCCAAGGAACATTGCACCATCACGGAGCAACGCACGACCCTTGCGAAAATTACCTATCAGCGCTTCTTTCGCCGCTACATGCACCTTTGCGGCATGACGGGGACGGCGGTCGAGCCGGCAGGTGAACTGTACAGCATCTACGGCCTCCGCGTTGTACGCATCCCAACAAACCGGACCTTGCGACGAACGAATGCCGGCACACGCTTGTTTCCGACGGCCAACGTCAAATGGGACGCCGTGGTCGCTTCTGTTCACGAGATCGTTCGCAAAGGTCGCGCCGTGCTCGTCGGGACCCGCTCGGTTGAAGCCTCTGAGCAAATTTCGCAGGCGCTTGGCAGATCGGGCCTCGAATCCGTGGTTCTCAACGCGCGTCATGACCACGCAGAGGCCGAGATCATTGCGGGCGCGGGTCAACCGGGCCGCATTACGGTCGCTACTAACATGGCCGGCCGCGGCACAGACATACAGTTACATCCTGCCGTCCGGAGCCGAGGCGGCTTGCATGTCATCCTAACCGAATATCACGAGTCCCGCCGCATCGACCGCCAACTCTTTGGGCGCTCCGGCCGTCAGGGTGATCCCGGTAGCTACGAAGCGATTGTCGCGCTCGATGATGAGCTTTTCAGGCGCTTTATCAATCCGAAGCTTCTTCGGTTGCTAGGCAAACGATCGAAACAGATGCAGCCCATTCCAGGAGCATTAGGACGCGTATTACGCACCTATGGCCAACACGCGGCCGAGCGTCTTCACGGGCGAGCCAGACGTACCGCCCTCGCCGAAGATCTACGTTTCAACAGGATTCTCAGCTTCGCCGGGACTGAATGAATAGTCCCGCGCCCATCCGCAGCACACACGAAAATATTATTATATCTTGGAAATTATAAATATATGGCCAGCACGGCACATTATGGTACTATTTAATTGGAAATTACATATCAATTAATTATCCAGCGCGATTTGAGGTTGTGGCGTTCGGAGACAACGATGTCGAATTCCTGGGGCTTGTTCGGCCATCTGGCGCGACGGATCATTTACGGCAGCGCGAGAAGCGATCGCAAGACGATCGTCGATGGCAAACGCGATGCTAGTCATTCGGCTAGTCATTCGCCGCTGATCTTCGAGACGCTCGAGCCGCGCATGCTGCTCGCCGCGGATCCTCTTGGCATCACGGCAGGCTACGCCTTCAACGAGGTCTCGGGCACCACAACGGCTGATGCATCTGGTCACGGCATCGTCGGCACGCTCACGAACGGTGCGACCTTCACAGGGGGAAAATACGGCAATGCGGTCGCACTCGACGGCGTGAACGACCTCGTCGATCTCGGGAATCCGAGTGCGCTGCAAATGACTGGCAGCATGACTCTCAGTGCGTGGGTCTACGTCCGTTCGTTCCCCGCTGACGATGCGCCTGTTGTGTCCAAGCGCACCTGGGGCGAATCCGGATACCAGCTTGACATCACCGCGGACACCGGACCTCGCACGATCGGGTTTAAGCTCACCAACAGCTCGGGCGGGCAGATGTTCCGCTACGGCGCGACGGCGCTGCAACCCAACACGTGGTATCACGCTGCCGGCGTCTATGACGCCGCGGGCCAAACTTTGAACGTCTATCTCAATGGCGTCCTCGACAACGGGCAGTTGACTGGCACAGTCACGAGCTCCCAGCAGAATTCGACGGCCAACGTGAATATAGGCAGTCGGCCGGGCCGTACAGGATTCGATTTTCCTGGCCTTATCGATGACGTGCGCATCGCCGATCATGCGCTCACCCCCGATCAGATCCAAACCGATATGGCAACTCCCCTCGCCGGAACGGCAGACACGATTGCCCCGGCCGTGTCCCTCACGCCTCCGGCCCCGATCGTATCCGGGTCTGTGAGTCTCGCAGCGAGCGCATCGGACAACATCGGCGTTGCCGGAGTCAAGTTTCTGCTCGATGGCAACACCCTGATCGGCACGGAGGATACCACCTCGCCGTACGGTGTCTCATGGACCACTACCACGGCATCGAACGGCTCGCATGTGCTGACCGCGCAGGCACGCGATGCTGCCAACAACATAACCACCTCGACGCCAGTCAGCATTACGGTCGACAATCAGGCGCCGACCGGTACGGTGACGATCAACGGCGGCGCCGCGGCAACCAACAGCACCTCAGTCACGCTTACGATCACTGCGACCGATGCAGTGACTTCCGTCAAGCAGATGCGCTTCTCCAACAACGGGACTTCGTATTCGACGGCGGAAGCCTTCGCCCCGACCAAAGCCTGGACGCTATCGAACACAACAGGCACTAAGACGGTCTATGTCCAGATCATGGACGCCGCGGGAAACTGGTCCGCAGCCGTGACCGATACCATCGTGCTCGACACCACGGCGCCGACGATCAGTGGGCAGACGGCGACGAACCTAACCGCCAACACCGCACAAGTCACCTGGACCACCAACGAGCCCGCGACTTCGCGGGTCGAGTACGGATTGACGACCAGTTACGGATCGTCGACGACGCTTGATGCGACTCTGGTGACGGCACACAGCGTTGCGCTAACCGGCCTTGCTCCCAACACTACCTACAATTACCGCGTTCGTTCGATCGACGCTGCCGGGAACGAAAGAATCGGCTCAAACGCCACATTCACGACGACCGCCACCCAGGACACCACGCCGCCATCAACTCCTACAGGCCTGGTGGCGACCGGGGCTTCGACAACGCAGATCAATCTGTCGTGGAACGCTTCGACCGACAACGTTGCGGTCACCGGCTATCAGGTCTTCCGCAATGGTACGCAGGTTGGCACCCCGACGACGACCACGTTCGGCGATACCGGCCTGTCGCCAGGCACATCCTACACTTATACCGTGCGGGCGAGGGACGCAGCGTCGAACCTCTCCGGGCAGTCCACACCGGCCATTGCCACTACGCTGACGCCCGACACGACACTACCTACATCCACGATCACAGGGCCGACGGGATCAGCGACCGTTTCGGGTACGATCACGATCAGTGCCAATGCATCCGACAATGCCGGGGTGGCGGGCGTAACCTTCCTGGTGGACAATATCGCGGTCGGCGGGGGCGAAGACCTAACCTCACCCTACAGCGTCAGTTGGGATACGACGACGGTCGCGAATGGCGTCCACACGATCACGGCACGCGCACGGGATACCTCCGGAAACACCGGCGATTCGCTGCCCGTCAGCATCACGGTGTCAAACACTCAAACACCGGGTCTGGTTGCGGCCTATTCCTTCGATGAAGGATCCGGAACGACTGCGGGCGATTCCTCAGGGCAGTCGAACCTCGCCACACTCAACAATGGCATCGCCTGGGTCGCCGGCAAGCATGGCCAGGCCGCGAGCTTTGACGGAGTGAATGACTACATTTCCATTCCAAACTCTGCCTCGACCAACATCTCCGGTAGTGCCCTTACATTGTCGACGTGGATCAATCCCCAGCCGCTCGCGAGTGGCGACTCCGTCGTTATCGGGAAGTTCTGGAATACGACCATGTCGTCACCTTACTACCAGTATGGACTGGAACTGCGCGGCGGCAATCAGACCGATTTCTATATTGGGACATCCAGTGGCGCGCGCGTCGCCGCCTCGGGAACCACTTTGCCATTCAACCAGTGGTCCCACCTCGCCATCACCTTCGATGGCGCGCAAGTCAAAACCTATGTCAATGGAACCCTCGTCAACACGCAAGCGCTGTCAGCAACTATCACGGCGCGCGGCAACCCCATGCGCATCGGAGCGGATGCGTCGACCGCGCAATTCTACAAAGGAACGCTCGACGATCTTCGCATCTACAACCGCGTGCTGACGTTGGCGCAAGTCCAATCGGATATGACCACGCCCGTCGGCAACCCGACGGCCGGATCGCCGCAGGTCTTGATAGATTCCCCAATCAATGGGGCACAAGTTAGCGGCATCGTCAATGTGACAGCAGATGCAACCGACGACACCGGCATCGCCAATGTGCAGTTCTATATCGACAATGTGGCAACCGGATCCCCCGATGCGACCGATCCTTACGCGCTTGCGTGGGACACGCGTACGGCGAGCAACGGCGCGCACATTATCACCGCAAAGGCGACCGACATAGACGGCCATACGACGTTGTCAGCACCGATAACCGTCAACGTCGCGAACAGCAGCTTTTTCCAGAACGAGATTCTCGCGACGGGGTTCAATCTGCCGACCGCGATCAAATTCCTTCCCGATGGCCGCATGCTGGTGGTGGAACTTGCGGGCACAATCAAGATATTGCCGCCGCCCTACACCACGCCCGATCCAACGCCCTTCCTGCAACTCACCAATATCGGCTCGGCGGGCGTACAGCAGGGCATCTATGACATTGCACTGGACCCCAACTTCAACACCAATCATTACTATTACATCTTCTATACGCTGGGGACACCGAACGTGGATCGCTTCTCGCGCTTCACGGCGAACGCAACGCTGACGGGTACTGTCCCTGGCAGCGAGTTCGTCATCTATCAGGATACGGAAATTGCCAATGCCGAGCACCACGGCGGAGCGATCAACTTCAGCAACGACGGCAAGATCCTGCTCACGACCGGGGAGCATTTCCAGGCTGGCGAAGCGCAGGACCTCACGAAGCCACGCGGCAAGATCCTGCGATACAACATGGACGGCACCGTTCCCACCGACAATCCGTTCTACGACGGCAACGGACCGAACTACGATGCAATATGGGCGCTTGGTCTGCGGAATCCCTTCCGCGCCTACTACGACGCGCCCACCGGGCGGCTGATCATCGGCGATGTCGGCGGGAACGGCTATTCAACCGCAATCGAGGAAATCAACATCGGAGCGAAGGGTGCCAATTACGGCTGGCCGAACGTGGAAACTCCGAACGGGAATCCCGCCTACACTGCACCGGCTTACTACTACCCGCACAATGGACGCGACGCCGCGGTCGTCGCTGGATTTGTCTATCACGGCACACAATTCCCAAGCAGCTATCAGGGCAGCTTCTTCTTCGCGGATTACACTCAGAACTGGATCAAGCGCCTGACGTTCGACGCCAACGGAAACGTCGCCGGCGTCTTCAACTTCGAGCCAGCCGACGGTTCGGTGGATGGCCCCTACGGCGACATTGTCTACTTGACCGAAGGCCCCGATGGCGCGCTCTACTATGTCGACCTCGGCTATTCCGATATCAGCGGCACATTCGGCGTAAGCAAAATCCGCCGCATCGAATTCATTCAATCGGATCTGCCTCCTGTAGCGACGGTTTCGGCATCGCCAACGAATGGACCCAGCCCGCTGACCGTCAACTTCTCCAGCAGCGGTTCATCTGATCCGGAAGGAAAGCCTCTCACCTATTCGTGGAACTTCGGTGACGGCGCGACTTCGACCGCGGCCAACCCGTCGCACACATATACGGTCTCCGGCCCTTATCAGGCCCGGCTGACGGTCTCCGACGGAGTCAATTCGACGCTATCGACCCCGATCGCAATCAGCGTCGGCAATAGTCCCGTTGTCAGCCTCCTTGCGCCAACCGATGGCGCGATCTTCAGGGCGGGCGACGTGATCACATTCAGCGGCACCGCAACCGATGCCGAAGATGGTACACTCGCCGCAAGCGCCTACACTTGGAATATTGACTTCCTCCACGAAGGTCATGTTCATCCGGGCATCCCCATCACCGGCGTGACCAGCGGTACGTTCACGATCCCGACGTCCGGGCACGACTTCAGCGGATTCACGCGGTATCGAATCACACTGACCGTAACCGATTCCAGCGGGCTGCAGTCGAGCCAATCCGTCACGATCTTCCCCGATAAGGTCAATCTCAATTTCAACACGGCGCCTGCCGGATTAACACTGTATGTGGACGGCATCGCGCGCACGACGCCGTTCACCTACGACACGTTGGTCGGCTTCAATCATGAGATCGAAGCGCGCAACGTGACCGTCGGAACCACGACCTACAACTTCGTCTCGTGGTCGGATAGCGGCGCTCAGGATCACATCATCACAGTCCCCGTAGGCGGCGCGACCTATACTGCGACTTATAATGCCGTCACGACGCCGGCCCCGTTAGCATTCGTCCAGGTGAATTCCGCGACCCCGCAAACCAACCAGGCCCAGGTATCGGTCGCCTACACGAACGCGCAGACGACAGGGAACACGAACATCCTCGTGATCGGATGGAATAACACGACATCGAATATCACATCCGTCACGGATTCGGCCGGCAACGTCTATCAGCTCGCCGTCCCGACAGCGCGAGGCAGCGGTATCAGCCAAGCCATCTACTACGCCCCGAATATCAAGCAAGCCGCCGCCGGCACGAATACTGTGACAGTGACCTTCAACACTGCGACTCAATACGTGGATATTCGCGCTCTGGAATACAGCGGTCTCGCTGTCATCAATCCGTTCGATGTCGGAGCCTCGGCGGCCGGCACCAGCAGTTCAGCCAGCACCGGGGCCGTTACAACGTCCACCGCGCATGAGCTCATTTTTGGTGCCGGAACGACGACGGGTGGTTTCACTGCGGCAGGCAGCGGGTTTACCACGCGCGTCATTACGACGCCCGACCTTGATATTGCCCAGGACCGGTTCGTAACCGCGACAGGTAGCTACAGCGCGACCGCATCTCTCCAAGGCTCTGCAGCATGGGTGATGCAGGTCGCGACCTTCAAGGCAGTGAGTTAATCAGCATGCCGCGGTCCCAAGGATTATGCGCCAACGCCGTTGCGCACAACCGCGTGTGCAGCAACGCCCTGAATAGCCAACGCGCCGACGCCGTGCCCCAGTCGTTCGGCGGCTGGTTGGTCGAACTGGCGCGCCGAGGTGCCGGACCGAGCAGAACGGTGGCTTGCGTAGGGCTCCTACCTGTACTCGACCGCCGCGGAGGCTCAAATAGCCTCAAGGAGGGAGAGACGTCGGAGGGTTCGCAATGGCACTCCGATTGTCGTCGGAGCCTTTCACGGCTAAGTTGAAGTGGCACGAGGCACTATATTATGACTGCTTCGGATGAACCGATTGTTGGTAGTTGCGCATCGGCGCTGGCGAAGGACCTAACTCGAGGTGAGTTCTTCGCGGGTCTATTCGCTCTCGGTTGTGCGAGTGGCCTAGCATCCCGCGTCATTCAATCGGTCCATGGGCTTGGATGGCTAGATGCGCTTCTTGACACGTTTGAAATCAGTATACTCGTTTGGATATCATGCGCCGCTGGAATTTCCCTCGTTCTTCAAGACCGAACGATCGGGATTCGCTCTTCAGAACTCGTCTTGGGAGCGGCCTTTGTGCTGCTCGCCATTCTACCGGTAGGTCCCGTCAGCTGGCTGGCAGTAACCGCGCTCAGTCTCTATGTCATCAACACGGCCGATGCCTCATCATCGCGGCGCGGCGCTCTCATACTACTGGCTGTTACCGTGCCCATGTTTTGGAGCCGGCTATTCTTTCATTTCTTTGCCGAGCAAATTTTGCGGATCGATGCGGGTCTCGTTGGTTGGATACTGCGTACCTCTCGAACCGGGGACGTCGTCGAATTTGCCGACGCTTCCGGCGTTCTGGTCATTCTGCCAGGGTGCTCTTCGCTCGCAAACGTATCGCTTGCATTTCTATGCTGGGTGACTGTGAGCCAGTTAGTCAGCCACAAGAAATCTGCTTACGATCTATTCTGGTGCCTGATGGCTTGCGTCTCCGTCGTAACGGTGAATGTCACTCGCATAAGCTTTATGGGCCTGAGCCAATGGCACTACGCCATGTTCCATAGTTGGTGGGGCGGCGCGGTCGCGAACACGACCATTTTGGGCCTGACGGTCGGCTTCTGCGTGCTGGGGGTGAGGCGTGAGCTCTTCCGCCGGATTTAAGTGGTTTATCGCGGCCGTGCTATTACTGGCCACTGGATGGAAGATTGCGATTCCATTCGAAAATCCAGGCCAGCTAAGCGAGGATATTATTAGATTCCTCGAGCGAAATCACTTCAGCGTCACCGCAACTCATGAAATTACGACTGGTACTCTGATCATCCGAGCCACCAGAGCGTCGTGTCAATTGCAGGTCGCTAAGCTTACTCCGGACGGATCGAACCGACATCTCATTCGACATCTTGCAACAGGGACCGATCGCTCGTTCGTCGTGTTTCGGGGCGAAGTGTACACACAACAACCGATCGCCTGGACAATGTTGCATTATCTGTGGTCGAGATTTCTTCGCGAACTTGGATTCATTCGACAAATCACTCCCGTCATCGATGTGGCGGAAAGCTTGGCCTGCAATGCAGAACGGCTCCTATGGAGTGAACTTCAAGATCGATCCGCCTGATTCACGAACTCTCGGATATTCAAGACTCTCCTCGCATGGATATCGGATACTTCGATGCACCGGCGTCAAATCGTCGCGCGCGCATTACCTGTTGAGATCTACCCATGATTTATATTGACCGAATTTAATTATTATGATTATTAAATCATCGACCGCTATTAACTTAGCTGCACAAAGGGAGAAGAAAATATGACCTTACCCGGGTGGGTCCTTGCGATTTTCCTCACGATGGCCGCAGCGGTGCCGGCGGGCGTCTATTTCACGGCTACTCTGTTCTTTCCTCCCGACCAAAGCTACACTTACGTCGGTCAGGGGACGGCACAGGGTGCACCTGGACCGGTCGCGGGCGCGGGGCTATCCTTCGCCGCAGTCGCGTATGCGGCCTATTGGGTAATCAAGCGCCGTCGACGCAAACCGGACTAAGCGCCGGCATGTCGGCTCTGTTCAGAGCGATGGTCGAATGATCCTGCTCGGGGCATACGGCTTGCGAGCAGGGGCCGTCGGATTCAGCCCACGCTGTTTGCAAGCTTGCAAGCCGAGTACCGGCCGCTCGACCGACCGGCCGTCCCTGCGCCTGCGCGCAAGTGGACGAATGCCGATTAGGCGTCAGCGCCTCTTGAACGCACGCTCCGCCTGATCTTGCACGCGCTTCGCATGAGCCGGCGCAGCCATTCAACGGCAAAAAACCAAAAAACATAGCCGTATTTCTCCGGGGTCAAATCTTCATACAGTGATATCTCGGGTAGGACAGATTTTACATGCCGAGTGAGCTACTAGTCGTTCTGGGGGCTGAAGCTACAATACTTACCTGCGTGGCGGCGATGACGCTGTACGCCAGGCGAATGGACGTACTGAGCGGGAGGTCGATCGAGCGATCGGTCGTTTCGCCCCCGGGCAACAGGCATCAATCACGCTCGATCCGCCGAAAGTCGCGCGATTTGCTGCGGTTGATCAGGAGGTGGGGCGAGCTCACTACATTCGCCCCGCGAAATCTCTGGCAGCGACCTGATAGCTCCAGAACGTCGCGGTTAGGCCTTCAAGCCAGATCGCAAACTCCGTCCCGGCTCGTGACGCGCTTTCGTCCGTCGAGCCCGCCCGCCGACGATGCGTCCGGCCGACCAGCCCTGGTTTCAGAGCCGGGCCGCAACGCCGACCCCCACGAATAGGTGTCGGCCCCGCTTGCGTGAAGTCGAGCGCGGCCCAGCTTCCGCGAAGACTCAGCGCTCCTTGAACGCACGCTCGGCCTGATCGTGCAGCGGCTTGAGCAGGTAGGACAGCGCAGTCCGACCAGCCGTCTTGATGAAGACCTCCACCGGCATGCCCGGCAGCAGCTTGGCCGACCCGAGTTTTACCAGCTCTTCGGGCTTCAGCAGGACGCGACCCGTGTAGTAACTCGTGCCGGCACGCTGATCCTGTGTGATGTCTGCCGAGACCACGCTGACCTCTCCGTCGATCTCGGGCGTAGTCTTCTGGTTAAACGCTGCAAAGCGCATCGTCGCGGTCTGCCCCATATAGACCTGGTCGATATCGCGCGGTGCGATCTTGACCTCGACTGCAAGCGAGTCCGCATCAGGTACGATCAGCATGATTTGCTCGCCGGGAGAAATGACCCCTCCAACCGTGTGGACGCTGAGCTCGTGGACACGGCCGGATTGTGGTGCCCTGATATCGACCCGATTCAACTGATCGACCGCCGCAGTCTTGCGCTCGCCCAGTTCGGAGAGTTTCGAGCGCGTTTCGATCAGGTCCTTGCCGACTTCCGTCCGCAGGTCCTGGTCGATCTGAATGACCTGAAGTCCGATTTCCGAGATCTTGCCCTTCGACTGAGCAATCATTCCTGCGAGTTGGCTGCGCTCGCCTTCGAGGCGGGCGGAGTCGCGCTCGAGGGAATTGAGCCGCGTAATCGGCACCAGATTTTTTTGCCAGAGGCTGCGCACGCCTTCCAGCTCCTGGCGGATGAACTCGACTTCCTTCTGCTTGGCCTCGGTCTGCCCCGTATAGCCCTTGATCTCGTTTTCCAGCTGCTGGGTTTTCTCCTGCAACTGCGCTTTTTGGCCGCTCCTCGCCTGACGACGCAGATCGAACAGCTTCCGCTCCGCGGTGATCGCGCGGCTCGCCTCGGAGTTGCTTTCCTTGGCCCGGTCAAGCAGCAATTTTGGAAACACGACCTGCTCGGCGCCATCACGCTCGGCCTCGAGACGAGCCTGCCGCGCGAGCAGCTCATCGATGCTGTTGGTAACGATCGTCGCATTCGCGAGCGTCTGGGTCTCGTCGAGGCGGATCAAAACGTCGCCTGCATTGACACGGTCGCCTTGCCGCACGCGCAACTCTCCGACGATCCCGCCGGTGGCGTGCTGGACCTTCTTGACGCTCGAATCCACCACGACCACGCCCTGGGCGATCACCGCGCCCGACAATTGGGTCGTTGTCGCCCAGCCGCCGACCCCGAAGGTCACCAGAGCGAGCATGATCATTCCGACGATCATGTAACGCTGGATGGATTGCAGCGCCGGCGCTATCTGACCGCTCATCGGCCTCCTCCTTGAGCTTCCGCGACGACCTTGAGCGGCACCGGATTTCGCAGCACTTTCCTGAGAACCTCCTCTCTCTTGCCGAAGGACTGAACCCTGCCTTCGCCGAGGCACAAGACATGGTCCACGCCTTCCAGCGCCTTCGGGCGATGCGCGACAACGGCGACAATCCCTCCCCGGCGGCGCACGTTCAGGATCGCCTCGGTCAAGGCCTCCTCGCCCTCGGCATCGAGATTGGAAGAGGGCTCATCAAGCACGACCAGGAAGGGCTTGCCGTAAAAGGCGCGCGCGAGCCCGATACGCTGCCGCTGCCCCGCCGACAGCGCCAGCCCTCCCTCGCCGATCTTCGTGCTGTAGCCGTCCGGAAGGGAGAGGATGAGATCGTGCGCGCCCGCGGCATGCGAAGCTTCCAGAACTGCGGCGGCCGTTGCATGCGGGTCGAACCGTGCAATGTTCATCGCAATGCTGCCGTCGAACAATTCGACGTCCTGAGGCAGATAACCGATGTGCTTGCCGAGGGCGTCCGAAGACCAGTGATCGAGCGCAGCGTTGTCGAGCCGGATCTTGCCTCGCATGCACGGCCACACTCCCACCAGCGCACGTGCCAACGTCGACTTGCCGGATCCGCTCGGACCAATGATTCCAACCGCCTGCCCGCTCCGCAGCTGGAACGACACTTCGTTAAGGGTGGGCCTCTCCGCGTTTGGGGCGCCGATATAGAGGTGCTCGGCAGTGAGGGTCTCAACCGGCGGAGGTAGTGCCAACCGCTCCTCGTCGTGAGGCAGAAGCTTCAGCAACCCATCGAGTCGTTGCCCCGATTGTCGCGCAGCGACGAATCCTTTCCAGTTCGCGATGGCCAATTCGACGGGCGCCAGTGCCCGCGCGGTGAGGATCGATCCCGCAATGATGATGCCGGCCGTCGATTCCTGGTTGATGACGAGGACGGCGCCGACGGCGAGAACCAGCGATTGCAGGATCGCCCGAAAAAGCTTGGAGGCACCACCGAGTCCGTTTGCGACGTCACTGGCTCGCTCATGGGCCGCGAGGTACTTCGCGTTGACATCCTGCCAACGTAAGGCCGCCCGTTGCCGCATGCCCATGGCCTGTAGAACTTCGGCGTTTCGCCGCCCCTCGAGCGCCAGTGCGGTTCGCGAAACAGCGAGACGCGAGGTCGCCTTTGCCGGGCCTCGCGTGCGTGTTTCCGTGAGCATCGTAATGCCGACCAGCACCAGCGCGCCGGCCAGCGCAGTGACGCCGATCCAGAAGTGAAAGAGGAAGCAGACGCCAAGATAGATTGGCATCCAGGGCAGATCGAACAGCGCCGTCGGCCCTCCGCTCGACAGGAAGCTGCGGACCTGATCAAGGTCACGCATTGGCTGCAAGCCGTCGCCATCGGCTCTGGTCTTCAAGGGCAGGCGAACAAGCGCATCGAATATGCGAGCGCCGAGCGCTTCATCGAAATACCGGCCGACCCGGGCGCTGATCCTGCTCCTGACGAGGTCGAGCCCGCCCTGAAACAGGTAAAGCACCGTGGCAAGAACCATCAAGGCGATCAGCGTCGGTATGCTGCGCCCGGGCAGCACCCGATCGTAGACTTGCAGCATGAAGAACGAGCCGGTGAGCATGAGGAGATTGCTCATCCCGCTGAAGGCCGCGAGAGCCCAGAAAATCCGGCGGCAAGACCGCAGGAAAGCCGACAGCTCTGACCGCGACTCATCATCGTCGCCAACCGGCCGCGGGACACCGGAGAACAATCGTTGCCGCAAGACTTCGACGAGACGCTTTGCCCAGCCGATCGGCCCCTGCGTCCGCAGTTCGGCATCTTCCGCCCACTGTCGTGCGACGACCCCAAGTCTCGTCAAACGCAAAAATTGGATCCGATAAAGGCTTGCTGGCAAGGGGATTGCGCCCCACCGTTCAGAATTTGTCATGGCTCCCGCCCTTGAACCGTGCCTTAAGTGATGATCCCCGAGAGGCTCCCCAAGGCAGATGTGAGTTTGATTTCCCCGTCATCGAGCTACTGTTACGCGAGATAGAAGTCAGACCGATTTTGCACCGAGCCAAGCCAACGTAAGCGTGTCGCCTCCCCGGTAACCAGCGCGGACATGATAACCGTCCTGCCATTTAATTCGCTCAATCCGCTCTCCCGGCTTCCAACACGTGCTCCGCTACGAAGTCGTTCGCAGAGCGCGATGTCGTGGCGACCTGTATTCACCACTCATGGTTAATCAGCTTGGCCTCACGTGCCGGTCGCCATGGGCTTTTTTGGGACCAGATGGGGGCCGGGCCGAGGTTTTTTTAACCAGCACGTCAACTCGCGGTACTACAATAATCGCGCGATACGCCTTCGATTAAATCGTCGCAAATTTCCCTGATGTCATGCCAGATCACGAAACTCAACACGCCTCCATCGCAGCACGGCGTGAACACACAGAAATCGCTTACTTAAACAACCCCGGCCCAGCCGATCCGGCCAACAATTGAGCGCGGACTTCCGCGCCTTATTTAATTTTTAATTTTCAATTTTCGCGCACTCACATTTTTTAAATGCGATGAAGGCCAAACAAGGCTGGTGATCGGAGCGACGAAAGAATCGCCATTCGACGCGCCCGATGCTTGTCGCGACCGGCCTGAGAATCACCTTCGCACGAAGCGCGACCGGCTCCAGTCGCGCGCATCGATCTTGTTCGCGCGCTGTATCCAGCGAACAACGGGAAGCTGCTCACGCGCAGATCGCAATAGAGGCATAAAAAAAGAAGGCGGGGACCATCCCCGCCTTCCATGATCTGCACCGCAGATCGGCTAATCCATGTCACTGAATTCGCGACTACGCGAAATGGAAGTCGTGGCTGTTCAGCTTGTCGAGCTGCGTGTTCTTCAGCGTCAGCGTGTCGCTTCCCGTCGCGATGACGACGTCGTGGCCTGACTGGGCTGCGTGGGAGAGAACGCTCGCAAAACTGTCGAACACGCTCTTGCTGAACTCGATCGTGTCGTGAGCCGGTCCGCGGGCAGCGAAGTCTTTGATGACGTCCTGACCGAAGTTCGACGCGAATTCGAACGTATCCGCGCCCCGTTTGCCGACCATGACATCATTGCCCGCGGTGCTGGTCAGCGTATCGCGGTGGCCGGAGCCGATGATCGCCTCGCCCGAACTGGTCCCGACCACGTGGCCGGTCGTGTCGACCTGCTCGGCGGTAAAGGCGTGGGTCTTGCCCGACAGATCGGAGGTGTGGAAGCTCCACTTGCCATCGGCGCCCGCCGTGACCGAACCGACCGACGTCGTGCCGTCAGACAGCTTGATCTCGCTGTTGGGATCGGCAATGCCCTTGATTGTTGCGGTGTGATCCCAATGCGGACGCACATTGGTGACTTCCACCGTCGAGCTGCTCTCCTTGGGGCCATGCGAGCCAATTGGCGGATCGATCGGCTGCGACAACGCGCTGGTGTTGCCGGCAGCGTCGGTGGCGGTCGCGGTGAAGGTATGGGACCCGTGCTTGAGATTCGGGGTCGTCACGCTCCAGCCGCCGTCGCTTCCGACCGTCGTCGTACCAAGCAGGGTCGTGCCCTCATAGAGCTTGATCGAGCTCCCCGCCTCCGCCGTTCCGGATACCGTTGCGCGGTTATGCGTGGTGGGATCGCTCAACAGAACCGGAGCATCCGGAGCAGTGGTATCTACTGTTACATCCAGCGCGGTCGATGCCTTGCTGGTGACGCCAGAGACCGTGTCCGTCGCAGTGAGGCTGTGCTTGCCGTCGAGCAGCGCAGCGGTTGAGTAGTGCCAGGCTCCGTTGGCATCCGCCGTGGCGATGCCGAGCTGGGTCGTGCCGTCGAACACCTTTACCGTGCTGTTGGCAGCTGCAGTCCCCGCCAGGGTCAGCGTCTTGTCGCTGGTGATGTGATCACCGGCGACACCGCTGTCGGTCGAGAAAGAGGCGATCTTCGGTGCGGCAGGCGCAGTGGTGCCAGTGCCCGAGGTGCCCGTACCCGAGGTGCCAGTGCCCGACGTGCCAGACGTGCCCGTGCCCGACGTGCCCGTGCCGGACGTGGTGGTGCCAATGACCGGATCCACGGCCGTCGACGCTGCGCTGACGTTGCCGGCAACGTCGGTCGCCTTCGCCGTCAGGGCGTGCGAACCGGCCGACAAGGCAGACGTCGTGACGCTCCACGCGCCGCTCGAGTTGGTTGTCGCCGTCCCGACCTGCGTCGTTCCATCAAACACCTTGATCGCGCTGTTCGCTTCAGCGGTCCCCGACATCACGACCTGATTGGTCGCGTTGACGGTATCGCTCGCGATCGTCGGTGCGGCGGGTGCCTTGGTGTCGACAGTAACAGCCACCGCTGCCGAGGCCACGCTGGTCTGGCCCGACGAGTTGGTCGCGGTCGCAGTCAGCGTGTGCTTTGCGTCGGTCAGGACCTGGGTGATGTAGTCCCAGCTTCCGGTCGAAGTCGCAGTCGCCGTTCCGATCTGGGTCGAACCGTCGTAGATCTTGACCGTGCTGCCGGCAGCAGCCGTGCCCTTGAGCTCGAGCGTGCTGTCGTTGGTAATGCCGTCCCCCGCAACACCGCTGTCGGTCGAGAACGAGGCGACAACCGGCGCCGCAGGGGCACTCGGAGCAGGCGAGCTTGGCGCCGTGTAGGTTGGGCCAGTGTAAGCAGGCGCATTGGCATCCTGCTCGACCTCGCCGGTCACCATGTTCACATTGTGCACGAAGGAGGTCTGGGAATAGGAGTCGTCCGGGCCAGCGGCCGGATAGTTGAACCCGAAGGCTTTGGTTACGTCGAAATAGTTGTCGTGCGTGGAAAATGCCCCGCTCAGATTGGCGGCATCGGTCCCCGGACCGGAGACGGACATCCAATAGCTGACGCTGCCGATCAGAGTGTTGCCGGCAAACTCGCCCGACTTGGTGTTGTCGGCAATGAAGCCCTGGGTCGTACCGCCATCCTGGACCGCCGTGTTGTAGAGAATGTGGGTCGAATCGATGGTCGGACCATAGACTTGGAGATAGTCGCCGTGGGTGCCAGCGCCGCCCATGCCGGCCTGCTGCAGCAGGTTATATTGAATCGTGATGTCGCCACCGTCTTGACCATGGCGGCCGATCAGGTCGGAGTTGGAATTCTTCAGCCACGAATATTCAATCGTGAGGCCCGGCCCTTCCATTTCGACGAGAAATTCGGCATGCCCACCGCCACTCAGGCCATCGATGGTACAGTTGGTGATATGCAGATTTGAGGACGACGACGACCCTGTAATAACGGCGTCCTGCGGACCCGACGGATTGAGACCATTGAAGTTCGAGTTGGTCAGGGTGGTGTTCGCTGCCGTGGTTACGACAGCCCAGCCGCCGAAATCATAACCGTCGAGCGTGACGTTGCTGCCCGTCACCGTGATGCTCTTCTGAGCCGCGTCAACGGACACGCCTGCCATCGAGATCGTTGCAGGATCCTTAAGCGTCAGCCCCATCGGTACGCCGACGTGATAGTCCACCCCCGCGACATTCCATGCCGGCCGGTTCGCACCATAAGTATCCAGCAAGCTCGAAAGCTGCGCTGATCCAACCGGCGCGTTCGCAGAACCGTCGTTAACTGCCATTACCTGTTCTCCTGATTTGATGTCCATCCGCATGTGCTCCACCCCGAAGGGCCTTCCCCGAGCAACATGCCATTCACTTTGATTATTGGACAAACCACCACGTGATGATCGCCGAGGCGACTATTGGCTGGGCGCCGCAGGCTTTTTTGGGACCACAACTAGGCTACGCCGGGGTGATGTTTGGCTCGCACCTGCCACACTCACTCGCAAATAAATCAAACTACAGAAGTGCCTAGACGACCGCATTGTGAATCGTTCGCAGTTCAAAACAAAGAATATTATCGTCTGACGACATTGATTTCTGTGGAAATAGTTGCCGTTGCGCATTGCGGTCCGACACTTATGGCAATGCGCAGAATCCGCCATTTAATATTCCCATTTACATACGAGAGTTTAATCGACGCCCTAGTAAATATTGTGGCAAGCAAATCTGAACTTCATCACACGTGGCGCGCGACTCGCACTTTTCGTAACGACACCGCACGGTCTCAATGTGCTTCATGCTTTTTTCAGACCACAGCTGGATGCGTAGCGACAATAGGCCAACGAAAGCGGTTCATCGATCTCGTTGCTTGGCCGTTGACGATCCGGGTGAGTGTTAGACAGACAGGCAAGGGGATTGACGTCGTTCACCTTACAGCGGCGATGATGGCCCAGTGCTCGGCTTCTTAGTCGGAGCCTGCGAACCGCGCATTTTCCAAAGCGTGATCGGACGGATGAAGCGCTCGACCGCGCTGTTCTCGAGCGCGATGCGGCCATCTTCAGTGAAGCGCGTCAGGGCGCTCCGGTTGGCTCGCCAGCTTGCTCTTTTGGCTGAATCAATGCGAGCTCTGCACGGAGCCCCCCTGTAAAGCTTCCTCCAGCGGCCGGTTCTGTTGCCGAACGAACAGCGCTCTTCGGCGCTACGGCCACCGATGCCCTTTTCGACAGGCTTGAGCACTTCGCCGACAACGGGAGCCCGGCCGCTGTGGCAAGTTCGAAGAAGTTACCCCGCCTGCGCCACGAACAGAACGCTGGTTGAAAGACGTAGGCGAGGCAGATCGGCCTAGCTCCATGGCCGGTAGTCCACCGCCTAGATCCAGAGCTGACCAGTCTTGGGGTGCCCCCGGCAGGGGTTGAGCACCGGCATCATCGTTTCGTCGGCGGATAGCTGATCCCTGCCGATGACGGAGGCGCTCATGCAGGACGCGGGTCGATGCTCCTGGCCTCGGTCCTGTCAACGCTGGGCCGAGCTCAATAGGCACAATTCGCCCTGCTGGTAGAGCGGCAGGCGGACGTCCTGTTCGGAGACCAGGATCTAGGCGACGGTCGACCTCGGTCCCCTTCGATCGGCCTAGCCGGGCCCGGTACCTGCATCGGGGCTGTCTTGGCGATCACGCTCCGAACGATACCCCTAGAAGAGTGAGTGCTGTATCTCCCCCGTTTCAGGGGTGGGTGGTTAACCACTTCTCCGTCGAGGTCTTCACCTCGCCTGAATGTGCCCTACGCCAGCGGCAGCAATTCGTCCCGTTACTCGTGTCGTGCTCTGAAAAACTTGGGAATTGCCGTTGTCGTGGACAGCACCTTCGGTGGTGCCGCTCCAGGCCATTTGAAGCCACCGTTACCCGTGAGCCCCACCCTTATATTTAATTACAATATCTCCCATTTATTTGTTCGACGGATTAATATAGCCTTGGAGTCGATGGATTTTATACGCATGAAACAGCAGCTCGCGAAGAATCAGACGAGGTCATTTGTGACCTCGAGCGTGCCCACTGAGCGCTCCGCCTGGGATAGGCTGTCGAGAACATTGTTCGCGCCAGTAATTGCGCTCGCCGCTACAATCTTCGGATTGCAGCTTCTTGCGGCAAGATTCAGCGGGACGGTAAGCGGCGCATGGGATCGGGACCTCCTTCTCAGGCTCAACTCGTTCGCTGCAACTGACTCGCTATACGTATGGGAACTTGCCAACAATTCCCTGTTCAGGGGATTTCCTATATTCTTCTCAATCCTCGCGTTGTGGTTCGCCGGCGATGACCGAGAAAGGCGCGCGCGGATGCTCACAGGATTTATTGCGGTTTGCCTTGCAACCGTTCTCTCCGTCTGGGTACAATTTCATTTTGCCATTCACATTCGTCCGCTTCTGGACCCAGCGCTTCCTTTGAATGTAGCCGATCCGCGATGGAGTTTGGATTGGGACCGTAGAAACTCGTTCCCTAGCGACACTTCGACACTATTCTTTGCACTAGCCACACTGATCCTCATAGAGAATCGATTGGTCGGACTACTTTGCTTTCTCTGGGTCGCCGTCATTATAGCAGTGCCGCGGGTCATCTTCGGATGGCACTATCCGAGCGACGTGGCCGGCTCGCTGGTCTTAGGACCAGCATGCGTCCTACTCTTCTACGTAATTCCATACCCGCGAAAGCTATTCGAACGCATGCTGATCCGATTTCGGGATTACATGTATATTGTCCATGCACTTCTGTTCACTTTCTTGAGTGACGCGTCCATGTTGTTCATTAGTTTACAGAAGCTCGGAAAAGATCTTGTGCGATTGTTGGGCTAGCCACACTAGCGTGAAGCTCCGATAGTTTGTTCGCGGTCATATCGAGTCTACATCGGTACCCTCGGGCCAATACGACTGCGGAATCAAGGAAGCCCGCGGCGCTGGCCTTCCTCTCATCTTTCATGGCTTGGCTGGAAGAGATCTGCGAGACGTTAAGGACGAACGACCTCTCCCAGCCGCTGCCGCGCGCGTTCCCTGTTCTCGAGATTCTCAGAGGTACGATGGCCGACGATCCAGAAGACGCTGGTGCACAGGAGTTCTAGCCAACCACGTGCAATCGGAGAGAAGCGTCCGGCTTTCCGGTCTTTCCCAGCGCTCCGTCAATCAGTCCCCTGACCGTGATCTTCGCGGCGGTTGGAGCCCCCATGGCGACATATCTGGTCGCATACAACAAGCCGAAAGCAAAATGGAGGCCCCATCGCCATCCTGCCTCCCGGCGAGCGTAGACAATGCTATTGCGGGCAGACAGATACACCGACAAGTAGGAGCGTCTCCTCGGATCGACAGCAGAGCCGATAGCCGTGCCCCCGACGTGCCGTACGATCGCTCGTTCTGCAAAGCCGATCAGATGCTTGTCACGGCGACGCCCCCAGTCCAGATCCTCCATGTAGAGGAAGTAATCTTCGGTCATCAGACCGACCTCTTCAACGAAGTCGCGCGTGACCAGAACGCAAGCGCCGCTGATCGCGTCAATCTCAGACATCTGCTCGTGCGACGGAGCACTCCCCGCCGGAGCGTTCCGACCAATCGCTACGACACGGCCCGTCGTGGGCGACCAATGAAGACCGTAGTTGATAATCTTATCCGGCACGTGATCGAACACCAAGGTCGCACCAACCATGCCAAATCCTGTGGCAGCCTTCGCCATTAGTTCGGACAAACAACGACTGTCCACTTCAGTGTCGGGATTGAGAACGAGCACTGCATCCCAGCCCGGGCTTTCAAGGAATTGCTCGAGCCAGGCGTTGACACCACCGCCATAGCCAAGATTGTCCACCGCAAGTCCAAGCCGAACGATATTTGCCCGGCTCGGAAATCGACATTTTTCGACGGCGGCTAGTCTTCCTCTCGCTTGATCCAGAATATCCGAGCCGCCGTGCAGCTGCTGGAGCGTTTGCCCTGGACCGGCAACTACCGCCACCAACCGCTCGAACGCCTCCTTCCCACCGTTCTCACAGACGAAGACCTCGAAATCCTTCCAATCAGAATGAACCAACGACTTCAGACACCGATCAACATCATCCGGATTGCAATAGGAGACGATGAGCACCGCAAGTTTGGCGCGATCAGTTGCCATAGCCCAGACGCCCTATCATTTGCTCGCGGCGCTTGCGAGCGACCGCGGTCCAGGTAAAACGCTCCGCATGTTCAAGCGCAGCAACCGACATTCGTTGTCGAAGTTCAGTATCCTCCGCCAGCCGACGAATAGCGGTAATCCAACCGGCTGCATCATACGGATCCAGCACAAGGCCCTCACGTTCATTTCGGACGATCCGTCCCGCGCCCATGCTGGTCGTTATGATCGGGAGGCCGCAACCGCAGGCCTCGTAGGTGACTTGGGGTCCCCCCTCCTCCAGGGATGGGAAAACGAAGATGTCAGCCGATCGATAAAGCGCCCCGACATCCTCGACATAGTCAAGCACCGTCACGTCCTCCCTTGCGAGCAAGTCGCTGTATTTTTCCTTGATGACTGGCTCCATTCTTCCAGCCAGTACCAGCCTGCCCGTCACCCCGCTTTTCGCCCAATAGTCGAGGATCAAATGGGCTCCCTTTCGTACGCCAATGATTCCGACGAAGACCGCCGTCAGTCCGTGGCTCGAGGGAAGCAGCTGGTTCTTTCCCGAAAGGCGGACTGGGTCCCAGCCGTATGATGTTTCTAAACATTTGCTTTTCGACACACCGTTCTCGACCAACGAAGTTTCGACCGGTTGATTCGGGCAGAATATGTAGTCCATCGCCTCCAGAATTTTGGCCTCGCGATCAACTGCCGCATCGGTGATCCCATGCATAGGCGCCACACCGATCTTGCCGTATGCTTGGTCGAGAATTGTCTTGGCGGTCCTGGTATGACAATTGAACTGCTCTCGAAACACCGTGACGTCACGCCGTTTCAATTCCTGGAGCAACTCCATGCTTGCGCTGGGCCAGAGATAGGCAGCCAACCTGCGCGATCGACAGCGATCCAGATATGAGAGGAACGCAGCCTCCATGCTTCGGCCAGCGCTATTCTTCACCCAGCCATATGGGAAGTACCGCTTCCAAGCGGGCAAGGCCTCGATCACTTCCACCAGGGGCAGAGGCCATCGGCTGCGCGGAGTAACGATCGTCACGCCAAAATTCTGATCGACCATAGCCTCTGCGAGGGAGCCGCAGGTGTAGCCCACTCCTTTGCCAGTAAGCGGCAATGGCATCAAAACGCCCGTCGAGACACTCAATGCAACCTCTGTAGTATGACCGTCTAGATTGGGTGCCATCCGCGGCGCATAGTTTTCCAAATTGAAAACATCCTGCGCCTCACTCGATGAGATCCTTTCACGTGTGCCTCTGTCAGGTACCAAGTGAAGGTTACGGATAGCGGTGCAGTTCCCGACCTAAAGCATCCCCGATCGTAAACGTAGGGGCGATAGCCCAGGTCAGACAGGAATTTAGTAATCGCTGGCGAGGCAAACGCACACATCAATGCAGGTCTCTGCTGTTGTAACGTTCCTTGCGCGCCCTTGAGGATCTCCAGCTCCGCTCCCTGGGCATGAAGCTTGATAAGAACCGGTGCCAAGTCGAGAGAATCTAGCGCTTTGCACGTAACCCGATGCTCTCGCACTGTTAGCTTCCTGGCGTCGAAACGGTACATCCTTCCCGGATTCTTTAACCATGCCGTCGCCTCCTCGTAGGAAGTCGCGGCCATTCCGTCGCATTCCCATCGGCCGTATCTTGGGAGAAAAAAGTCGATAACTTCGGACCTGCAGCCAAGCGCGCAGTCGAGAATGGTCACAGCGTCATCACGACGATGGCGAAGTGCGAGTCGCTTCGCGGACCGCGGCTCGGGCTCGAAGGCTATGATACGGGAGTTTGGCGCAAGTCTCTTGAACGCAGCAGTGCTCTGGCCTCGGTTTGCGCCCACATCCACTATCAAGGCGCTTCCGATGCCGAGCAACCCAACTCCGCGAAACTCCGGCTTGAAGAAGTACGGCGCAACACTGTCTTTGATAGCAAACCTGATCGCCGCAACGCCGGGAACGTTGGCATAAAAATAGCGGGCTACTGCCTTCAAATTCATAGTTGCTCGATCACTATCCTTGGGAAGGGACACTTCCTCTGATATGTTTTGTGCGGCGGCTACAACTCTACACCTGAAGCAGGATGAGGTTGCCACATCGACGATCAAGTACCGCTCCAGCCTTTCGTGCGCCTCGGCGTATCAACGCAATAGTACGCGGACGCACTACAAGGCGAGCGCGGTCAGCAAACGGCCTCATTCGGCGATCATCCAGCTAAACGACTTCTGAGGTTCCTCGCCATCGATGGCCTCTCCAAGCATGATGTACTGCTTCGCCAGATGATGCTTCAACAGGCCAAACGAAAGACGATGGAGCGTCTTTGCCTTGTAGCCTTGCATTCCGGAAATCAGACCCTTGGAGACTTTCAGACCCGAGTCGTTCATGAGCCCGATCGCCGTATCCTCGACGAAGAACCTGAGATGGGTGCGGTCCAGAATACCCGCATCCTGATATTCAAACTGGCGCTTGAACAGAAGCGGAATCGCGACACTGAGATGCGCGACATTTGGCACGGACACCACGACGTGACCACCAGGCTGGAGCAATCCTCGCACCTTCTGCAGAACAGCTTTCGACTCGACCAGATGCTCGAGGACGTCGAGCAACAGTATGAGATCATACTTCTTGAGCCGAGGTAGGCATTCATCAATGCTACCCAAGATCGCCACATCCGCATTGCGGCTAAGTTCCTCTGCGACCGCGTCATTTATCTCGACCCCGGTCGTCATTGCGTCCGGGTAGATCGTTCTGATCCACCGCAACGTCTGCCCGGAGGCGGCTCCAATCTCGAGGATGTTCGTTGCGGTCCTCGGCAGCAATGGTCGTATCTCCTGACGCACATGATGAAAGTAGCAGCTCATGTTTGCTCCGGGCGCCAAGGCCGGTTGCTTGTTCAAATCGCTCAGCAAAGGAGCACGGGGGTCAACCGCATGTTCGAGGCTCCGCATCTTCCAAACCCTTCCAGTCACTATGTCTATCCAAAAGCGGCCAGACCTTCGCCCGGAGACCTCCGGCTGTGGCCCAGTGCGTAACGCGTTGGCATGCTGGGCGGATCAATGCAGTTGCGTTGCCCCTTCAGCCTGATTTATCTCGCCCCTTGAGGGCGGCTTCGGCACTCCCGCATCCGCTATCATTCTCGCGAAGTCGGCCGGGTCCACGGAGTCCGGATCAACGACAATATGATCGGCCCGGTATTTGCGCTGGGCCTGAGCTGATTTGAAGTGATACGAGAGGCTTCGAAAAAGGAAAGGACCTATGAACGCATGAAGCATGCTCTTCCACCTCGGAATATTCTGTCTATCCCAGGCGGCCCAGCTGCCCGTAGCGAAGCTCGACCACGTCGCATCGTAGTCTGACTGTTGCACGCTCAAGTCGGAAACGCTGCGGACCTTTCTCGAGAACACCATCATCACCTTCTGCTCTTCAAAGGGGATCTGATTCCTGCGGTTGAGGGCCACTGGCGGCCTAATCAGATGCCACTTCATCGGGCGGGATGACTTGATCAGGAAGATAGCGGTATCTTCGAAGCCATTTCGTTTGCTGAAAAGACTGTAGAAGAATTCGGGCGAGTACTGGTAAAGGCCATGCGCGGGAAAGCCGTTTGCGTTCGTCGCTATAAGGACGTGTCCGCCCGGCCTGACCAGGTTCACTATGTTGTCGACCACCTGCGCGACATCAAAGATGTGTTCGATCGACCCGAAGTCGAGGAACGTATCGAACTTTTCGTGCATATCGCTCGGAATCGGAAGATTGAAATCATGTATAAGCGATGCACCTTCGAAAGCTGATGCGTCAATCGAGACGATGTTCTCGGCACCAAGCTTGCGAAGGAGCGACTCGCAGTAGCACCCTACTGCAATCGACTGATCGTATGCGAGGTTTGAACTCTTCTGAACCGCATGAAATTCCTGCTTCCAGAAATGAATCTCATGTCTTCCGAGAGTGACCGTATTCCGAAAATCGAATCCATAGACTCGGTTCGCGAAGCTGAGCGCACGGAGGCCTGTCAGATCGATACCCACAACTCTCTCCCTTTGGACGCTGGACCGTGACCTGGCCCCTCCTGCGAGGTCACGTCGTTATCGCGGCCCACCGACAATTCTCAATCTCCAAATCTGTGCATTCGGTCGACATCATCGTGCCGGACTCCAGGCTTTGATAAAGCCGGACCGAGCATAGTAGACGCGTCTACGTGCGCCTCGAACCATTCGGAGACCTTCACGCGCCAGCGAGGATGGAATCGAAGATGGCACGATGACCGGGCCCAGATGCTCGAGCCATTCACGTATCTGCGGATGTCCAGGTACGAGCGTCTCGAGAAGCTTGTTCCAGAGCTTCGGCTCCATGGAATCGTGAAAGTGCAGTACACTCACTCCCGTTATCTTTGCCCCGTCATAATTTCCCGGCAGATAGCTACACAGGGGGAAGTTGCTTGAATCCGGAAGCGCTTGCCAAGCCAGCCCGAGCCGGATCACCGTCAAACCCAGCACGACTTGATCCATGAAGTGCACTTGCGAGTGTGTACGGGCCACTTGCCGGTCAAGAAATGTCTTGAAGTCGGCGAGAAACTCCCTCCCGAACCGCGTGTTGCGCCGATACACGTAGAGGCCCGCGTTCCAGTAGAACCTAATCCGGTGTCCATCGCCCGTCTGGAGCCATGGAAGGTCGTCAGCAGCTCTTCCGATGAGTGCAGCGGACCGCTCCCAGAACGGATCATTTGGATCGGTTACTCCCCCCGACCCGATCACACCGGCATCCGGAGCGCTCGCGATGAAATCTACCCCAGGAGGAAGTTCAAGTCCGTTGGGCTCACGCAAGAACAGGATATCACTGTCGATCCACGCAATCGCCTCTGTTGTGACCCTGCTCTCGACGGCAGCAATCGCCTCCGCCTTATTCATATAATGGTGCCAGACATACGGATTATCGGGAAAGACGCGTAGATGCTTGATCCCAAGCTCCTCCATTCGGCGATGCGTCTCTCGCGTGAGAACCGGAGTAGACCGAGGCGTGACGGCAATAACTTCCAGGTTTGCAAAGCGGCCGCCGAAGCGCCGAAGGCTCTCCACCATGCGCAGCGTGAGTGGCTCCAGCATCCCTGACTCGATGCAGACCACAATCGTCATCGAAGGCTGCTTACCAGCAGCATCGTCCCGCATCTGCACGGCACCACTCAAGCAATCGGTCAAATGGCATCCTCACTTGCTTGTGCAAATCCCAGCTCCCTCGCCTTTGCTTCAGGACACTCGAACTTGGGGTTTAGCGTGGGCGCGCTCAGTATCGCCCTGTATCTCAGCCGGAGACGACGAAGCAGCAGCGGCAGGGGATTTCTGCTCAACTGAACGATCACCGTCGGCCAAGGAAGTTGCGCCGTCCACTTCCGAGTCATGAAGCGGTAGGCGGCCAGATAGGAGCGGTCGAGACGAAGAGTTGCCTTGCTATTGTGGATAATCGGAAGGTCGATCACGTAGGACTTCATGCCGGCCCTCCTTGCCTCCAGCACGATGTCTGTTCCGTACAGGTGGAAGGAGGGCAGGCTCGGATCGAACAGGGTGCCCGCGGCTCGGCGCACGATCAAAACGACCTCATCGAGACACGCAACAGGGCGGGGTCGGTCAAATCGCCCGCCGCATACGGTGCCCAGGCCGGAATCCCACAAATGCCCGACGAATTCTCCGTCGGGCGTCATGCCGCAGATTCCGGCGACAGCCCATGACGGGTCAATCGAATTCAATCTCTCGCAAGCCGCCCGCAGCGCCATAAACCAGCCCTCGGGAAAATAAACGTCCTGATGGGCGAATACGACGATATCCGACTTGGCCGCCGCGATCGCCTGGTGATATGCCGCTGATGCGGCGCTGGCCCCCCAGATAACGGAAACCTTAATACGGCTATCCGCAAGTTCTGGAGATCGGTTGAGATTTCGAGCAAGTGTCGCTTGCTCGTTGGCGACGCAATAAACCTCTATCGAACAGGTCATTTCCCACCTTCGGCCGCACAGTCAATTAAATTAAATATACCGCGCACGATTTATTATCAACATATTATTTGGCAGTCGACATTAAATAATATACTCTAACCTCAGTTAATGTTTCGGATCGAGAATGGCTCATGTCGTCCTACGGCCTCAATGGATCCGGCCTGGCGGAAAGTGGACCGCTACTCCAGGCCGGTGCGCTTGAAAGGAAAATCGCGACAGGTTCAAATAGATGGGTGGCATGGCTGCTGTTGCTCGGGTGCGCCATGCCCTCGTACATGACGATGTACGTGGGGGGTGCCAAGTTCATTCCGGCGCGGATTGTAATCTCCTTGCTGATGGTTCCTGCCCTGGCCCAGCTGTTTCAAAGAGGGCGACGGCTATGCGCATCGGATCTCTTCGTAGGCGCTGCGTCAGCTTGGATGTTCGCGGCGGTACTGCAAACCGATCAAGGGTGGTCTTCCGCGGCCGCTCTCGTTCTCGAATTTTCCGGCGGCTACCTCGTGGCTCGCGCCTACTTTTTTGGACGCCAGGGATTGGAGACTTTCGTCCGAGTCCTGAAGCCTGTTACCGCAGCTATCGTTGCTGTTGCCGTCCTGGAGCATCTCACCCGGCACAATGTTGTCGCGGCCCTGATGGGCTTGCAGAGCACGGGCTATGAATATCGTTACGGCTTGCTGCGAGCGACCTCAACATTTCCTCACGCGATCCTATTCGGCTCATTCTGCACCGTCGCCGGCGCCATCTTTCTGTACTCGGAGCGCAGCTTCCTTGGCCGAACTTTGTATTGCGGGCTGTGCCTTTTTGGATGTGTCCTATCAATGTCTTCGGCACCGCTGATGGCATTCGGGATTGTACTATCCGTCTATTTTTACGATCAGATGCTGCTAGGGCAACGCTGGAGGTGGCACGCCTTGGTGGCAAGCCTTTTCATGTTCCTTGGAATCGTATTTCTGGCCGCTAACAAGCCAGTCTCTTGGATCGTCGCAAACCTGACGCTCGACCCAGCTACCGGATATTTCCGCGTCGCGACTTGGGAAAGCGCCAGCTACTATATCGATCTCTCTCCTTATGTAGGGTATGGATTCGGCTCGTACGCGTCCCCTGATGATTTCTTTGGCAACGCCTCAGTCGACAGTGTTTGGCTGACCTTGGCGCTCCGGTTTGGTATCCCACTGGTCATATTTATTCTGCTAGCGAATATTGCGGCATTCTTTCCGTCCAGGCGGACCGCCAGCATTCAGCACGGCCTTGATGCTTATATGAGGAATATGCGTACGGCATTCACATTGGGTCTCGCAATGTTCATGTTCGTGGGCTTGACAGTCCATTATTGGAACAACAGCTGGATACTCTGGGGGATTTGGATCGGCATTCGCGCGTCGCTAAAGGAGGACTCCATCGCGGCAGCCGAAAGCCTAGTGCTCTATCGCCAAGAGACGGCTAGCGCCGATCGTGACCTCACCGTCGGGCACGTAACTCGGGGATTCTATGCGTCTAGGTAACGAACCTCGCCGGGCAAGGCTCCTGCTTCCCGCATGACAACCCGCTATATTAAACCTCTTCTCGCGTTCGCGCTGCCTTGGTCGATAGTCGCCAGCCAGGCGCAAAACGTCCCTTCCGGAGATATGCCCGCGCCGGAGCGCTCTGCAGTCGACAAGTCAGCCCACGACGACGGCTCCGGCCACGCGCCCGCTTGTACAATTCAGTATCCGTCTCTCCTGACCAAATACAGAGTCCGTCCGGAGTGGAGGGTAGCGGGTGTTGATTATTGCGTTGGCTATTCGACGAATACTCCTATCAACGATCCGGCAACGATCTCAATGGAAGGCGTTTCGCTCGACCTGGCTCAGAGGAGCATCACGGTGACAGGCGACGATGTTGCGCTCGACGGTTATGATTTCAGCGGCTGGTCCGTTGTGACTACGGCAGCAAACACCAGCCTGATCAACTCGAAATTCGACGGTCTGAATCCAGGCGGTCCGCAGAGTAGTGTCATCAGCGGCACACCGTCCGCCTCCAATTTGCGCATCATCAACTGCATCATTGACGGCCTGAGCGGGGGCGGACGTGCCGAATTCCTGATCGAAATGGAAGGGCCCGGCCTCACGATCGAGTATTCGTGGCTGAAGAATTCCAATTCCGATCTGATCGGCCGGCATGGCCGAGACGGCGGCAACATCATCATTCGGTATAATTTACTAGAACAGGCGGGAATGCGCGGCCCAGGGACCCACGGGGACTATCTGCAGGTTTACGGGCCGACCGTGGAAGCGACCCGCATCCTTTACAACACCGCGGTCCAGAATGGCGGCAGCACTCAGGGGTTCATTGCCGATAACACAAATTCGGGCGAGTTTGGCTGCAATACCCTGATCGGCAGCGTCACCTACTGGATGTCGGTATCCGGTCCGGGCACCGACGCCGCCAATCTGTCCGGGATATTCTCTACGCATGACAACTATTTTGATGTGACAAAGGCCTTTGGCTTTAACTATCCGGCAGCCGGGCCAAACGACCGTTACGCGAAGACCGTTTTCACAAACAACATAAACATGGTAACCGGGCGGGTCGTCCAGGACGCCACAAGGCCGAAGCCGAAACCCTCACGCCCGTGACTTCGCGCATCACTCAACATCCGACGCGGCTGCTACGCCTTTGACATGAGCTTCCTCTTGAGGCGGCGGAGCCTGCCAATAATCGGTGCAGGGAGAAGCAGCCAGCAGGCCAGTTCCATGAGCGCGAAAGTGTCCTGACCCCGCAGGGCCAGCAGGTAGTGGCCCCGTTGCCTCAACACTGGAAGAAGTTCGCGAAACCGAGTGCCCCTTCTGCGATACGAGGCAATGATCCCGACGGCCTCACGGGCCAGGAAATGTCTGGCTCGCAATTGCAATTGAACGCGCTTTCGTTCGTTCCCGATTCTGCGCTCCGCGGTGAGCGATATAAGATCAATCAGTTTCTTGAGATCCTCCAGGTGGCTCTCGAGAGCTAGCCGAGATGTCTGCGTGGCGTCGTGAAGGGAATAGGAGCCACAACATTCATTTATAAACCCTGCCTTGCCTTCCAGCAGCAATGGGAGATGCCTTGAAAGATCACTCGCGAACGGCCATCCTGCCGGGAATCCTCCCCAGGCCCGGAGTCTCTCGGTACGAAGAAGCGTGGTGCAACCTTGCACCATGATCCGCCGTTTCAGATATTCATCAAGGACATCCACGCCGTCCCAGATTCCAGTCGTCAGATTTCGACTAGCCTGTGGTGGCAGGTTGCGCCCCGACGCGACGATCCGAGCCTCACCCAATGCCATCACGATCGGTAGTTCGGGCTCTCTTCGGATCAGCGCAAGGCACCGTTCCAACAGCCACGGCGCAATTCTGTCGTCGTCTGGAACAAATACGATATAGTCACCTCTCGCCTGTGCCACGCAAGCATTCCAGTTTGCGGTCGCCCCTATGTTCTTGGGCTGACGCACGACGCGTAGTCTTTCGTCATTGAATTGGCCGAGGACCAGGGCAGTTTCATCGGTCGACGCATTGTCTGACACGAGCACTTCGAAATGTGGATACGATTGATTCAGCGCCAGGCGAACACAATCCCGCAACCACGTAGCTCGATTGAACGTAGGAATCGCAATGGTCACCAGAGGGTCGGTCCACCGCGAGACAGGATCCGGTCCCGCGATGGCCTCTTCAGCTTCCGACCGCTGCAGACTGACGGGTGAGGCTGAATTCTCGATCTCGCTTGAAACTCGCATGGCGAACTCGAAAACCTGTGTCATTCCATCGGTGGCGATCACTGACGACCGATCAATGTTCCATTGCTCCGATTTTTCCGGCATCCGAAGTAGCATGGGGCCCATCGACTAGCTCCAATCGCGATCTCTCCTTTAAACGACCATCAGCTGCGAGTCCCCGCTCGTGCGTTGCGTCAGTAATCCTTTCAAGCCATACTTCACGCCACCAGGAGTAGATGCTCCTCGGGCAGAACATCTTGCAATTGCTGTATCGAGACCTGCACCAGACGTCCTCCAAGATCACAGCCGGCGTCTTGAGTGACCTCATCCTTCCGGTCTTCTCATCGATGAATCTAGTCATCTGTGCCTTAACCTTGTAGACGCCGCCGCAATACGGGACCAGCTCCGCATCAAAAGCCATGCCTCGATTTATGTTTTCGGCATCGACGGTCGCGAGAATTTCCTTGTAGGTCTTCACTCGCACTAATTCACCAGGCTGGAGGTTCAAGGTGACAGTCGGCGTCTCATGCCGATGTGGTATTTTTCCCTTCCACCTCGGAAACGGAATGCCGCCCCGCAGTTCCTGGAAGAAGTCGTAAGCCAGGCGGGAAACGTGACCCAGTCGTGCCCTCTTGGCGAGTGCAAGATGCCAGTAGGCCAGGTATACGAATCCGCGTGCGATCCGTCCCAAGCTGGCGTTCCCAGAGGTATAGTCCTCCACGTACTGCCTGACGTCCCACCATCGAGCCAACGTGGTAAAGCGCGGCAACTCGGTTGCCTGGCAGGAGTATCGGATTTCTGCATCCGCGGCACTATCGTCGATACGTGTCCCCCGAAGGACGTCTTCCTCTGTACATTGGCCTTTGCCTCGTCTGACGCGTTCGTTCCGACGATCTCGTGAAATCACCACACCGTTTTCGCTTTCGTTGATGGGCCTGAGCCAAGCCTCCTTCCAGAAAATGAGGCATGCAGCTTGGCAGCCACCATACGCCTCACCGTCGCATCGTAGATCAAGATGGATACCGTTCGGGAGCCATCTGCCACCGGTGTTTGTGACGGTGTCACAAGTCTTGTGGGAACGCTTGTAGACCTTGAATCGCTTACCACAATACTTGAACATTTGCGGCATGAACGGGAGCCCCTCGAAGCGGCCACTGCTATCGAGCGTTCCAAGGATCTCCTCCTTTGTCCGCACTTCTACCCAATCGCCCGCTCGCAGCTTAGTCATCTTGCCCTCCAAAGGCGGCGGCCGTCGTCCGCTCTTGAACCTTAGCCGCGCGTTTATCGCGAGTATTCGTGGAAAGTGCGCCTTGCAATTCCTTCAACAGATCGAAGTAGACTGTCTTCTGTCCCATAAGGAACAGCAGCATCCAGACATAGGTTGCGACGATAGTGCAGCCTCCAAAAAGGAGCCTCAGGAGATGCGACTCTGAACCTCCAAGAAAGAGTTGAGCTCCGAAAGCTACTGCTGCCGCTGCCGCTCCTGCGAGCAATGGCCTGCCTGCTGCGAAAAGTATATCCCGCGGAGAAATAACCGTGCCGTGCAAACACCAAAGAACGTGGGGGATGAGCCACAATACCATCGCGGAGGAATACGCGAACGCGACACCCGTCGGACCGTACGGCAATCCGATGAGGTAAGCCGCACCTACCAGGGGAGCGATCACCAGGGCGATCTTCAGACTTCGTACTTGTAGGCCTGCCGAATACAACAACCACGCAAGGGGATTGATAATGCCGAACACTAAGATCGTGGGAGTCAAAAGGCGAAAAATGACCGCCGTATCTCTCCACTTCGGACCAAGCACGACCTCGACGATGTCATCCACGAACACGGCACAGAATACCGTGATGGGTAGCGTCATCGACAGGACGACGGTATAGCCCTTCAGGAAGTAGCTCTTCAGTCGAGGCAAGTCGCTCTGAATCCGCGACAATCCTGAAAACGCGACGCCTCCAATCGCACCGTTGAGCTCTGCCGTTGGCAGATTAACAAGCCGATATCCTCGTTCATAGATCCCAAGAGCATCGGCTCCCCAATACCGGCCGAGAAGCAACTTCTCGAAATTGTAGGCAACGTACACCACGAGAGAATTCAAGGTGACTATCCCGCCAAAACTCAACATGCCACGGACTCCGGCAGTCCGGCGCGGTGGGCCGGGAATCCACCCCGCGGCGACCCATACACACACCATGTAGACCACAGTCGAAATCAGCGTCATTCCTAGAATGGCCCAATATGCCAAACCGTAAAAGGCCATAGCAACTCCGGCAGCAACGCTTACTGCCTGTGAGAGCACTTCAATGACTGTCAACGTTGTGTACCGCAGTTGACGCTGAAGCAGTGCTGAATGCTGCACTGCTACGGCGCTCAGGAGAAATCCAAAGCCTGCTGCGACAGTCAGCCAAAACAGACGAGGCTCATGGTAGAACTCCACGAGAGCAGGTGCGGCTACTGCGCAGATGAGCGCGAGCATCATTCCGACCGCAAGATTGACCCAAAACAATGTCGACATTTGTTCGTTGGTGACGGTGTCCTTCTGGACTGTGGCCGACGACAATCCTGCCGTTGTGAAGAGTTGAAGAGCCCCAGTGACGGCCGTTGTCATCGCAACCAATCCGAAATCCTGCGGGTCCAGCAGGCGCGCGAGGGCTGCCATGACACCAAGTCGAAGAGCGAAATTCGCCGCTTGGCCGCCAAGCCGCACCACGCCGCCGCGAATCATCATCCCCTTGAGGTTGTCCATTCCAATCCCCCGGTAGAGAGAGTTCGGCATCGGCTCGCTTTTGGACACGCTTCCCCAACGCCTTCCTTCTCACCACAGGGTGAGTTTATTCGCCACAAATGCTTCAGCATATCTTTCCGGCGCCCGACATTCCATGCCCCGCAGCCGCGCTAGACCGCGGAAGACCTCCGGATCGAACCATTGTTTGGAACGCTGGCTTCCAAAGTGCGACATCAGCAGATCGATCTTCCGTTGCAATGCTCCAGCCGAAACGGGCGAATACATGTTCGGTCGACCGACGTCTCCATCCCATTTAGGAATCTCATACTCGAGAATGAGATGATCTCTGAATGTATTCCAGGTTAAACGCGACACCTGACGATGATCTTGATGGGCGTCGTTTCCGCGGTGCGTAAGGATCAGATCCGGCTCGACGCGTCGCTTCAACAACTCAAACCACTTCTTGATCTCGTCACCCTGCTCTGGAAAAAATCCGTCCGTGAAGGGCATTGCTTCAATTTGATAGCGAGCGGCGTCGGATACGAACTGAGTCGCCGACGCCCTGGCCTCACTCTCACGTTCACCTGGCGCGCTAAGTACACACCAATGCACGTCAAGCCGAACGCCACGCGCAATCAAACTCAGAATTGTCGCACCGGCACCTATTTCGATATCATCCGAGTGCGCACCGAGACAAAGGATCGAGAGACGCTCTCCGGGCGCGGCAAGCTGGAAGCCCTTCATGAAGCCGCCTGCGTGCGCGCGTCCGGAATAACCTTCCAGGGCATTTCGCCGCGCTCGATCATCTCCTCAAGAACCTGCCGATCCCGCAGCGTATCCATCGCGCGCCAGAACCCTTCGTACCTGTATGCCATGAGTTTTCCGTCCTCAATCAGGCGATTGAAGGGTTCGAGCACGAGCTCCTCGCCCTCACGTATGTAGTCGAAGATCTCCTTCCGGAAAATGAAGTAGCCCCCATTGATCCAGATCTCGGACTGCTGACTAGAGCGCAAACGCTTGACGGTGTCTCCGCCGTTGAATTCAGCAAGGTGAAAATTGAACGGAGGATGCACGGCAACAAAACATCCAACCATTCCACTCTTCTTGAACCGCTCGATCATTTCAGGTAACGGCGCGTCGGTCAGACCGTCACTGTAATTTGCAAGAAAGACATCCTCGTTCTCCACGAGAGAGCGCACCGCCATCAAGCGCTGACCGATGTTTCGCCAAATGCCAGTGTCAACCAGCGCCACCTGCCAATCTGGTGGCTGCTCGCCGATGACCTCAACCTTCCTGCCGAAGTTGGAAACAACGCAATCGCTGTGAGCCCAACGATCAGAGTTCAGGAAATACTCCTTGATCGCGTTGGCCTTGTACCCGAGACACAATATGAAATCGCGGTGACCATACTGGCTGTAGTATTGCATAACGTGCCAGAGCATCGGGTGTTGTCCGACGGGCACCATGGGCTTCGGAATGCTTTCAGAATATTCTCGGATGCGGGTTCCGAGGCCCCCACAGAACAGTACGACTTTCATGGCAGCGGTTCCCATGTTTCTGCCGGCCCTTTCGAACGCGGCAGATGGATACAAGCGGGGCAGACGTCTATTTAATGGATAACACCATCACTATTTAATTCGCATTTTACACCACGGGCCACATTAATCAATATTATTGGAAAACTATTTTGAGATTCCGCTCTTAAGCACTATAATTGTTGATATTTCGATAGATTTGAACGTCCCGTGGCAGGTTGAGGAGGGAATTGAAGTGATTATAAGCGAAACCAAACTTAAAGGGGCCTACATTATCGATATTGAACGACGCGAAGATTCGCGCGGCTATTTTGCCCGAGCTTTTTGCCAGAGAGAGTTTAAGGCCCTCGGCCTCAATCCAAGCATTGCGCAAGCCAATGTCGCGTCAAATGTCCGGCGGGGAACCCTGCGCGGCATGCACTTTCAGTTTCCGCCGGCGTCCGAAACGAAACTGGTTCGGTGCACGCGTGGCGCCATCCTCGACATCATAGTCGACCTGCGTCCCGAGAGTTCGACCTTTCTACAACATGTCGCTGTCGAGCTGAACGAACTCAACCAGCGGGCGCTCTACGTGCCGGAACGGTTTGCTCACGGTTATCAGACTCTCGCCGACAACACCGACACCAGCTACCAGGTGGGAGAGTTCTATACTCCCGAGGCGGAGAGCGGGCTGATGTACAATGATCCTAGGCTCGGGCTGACCTGGCCGCTTCCGATTTCCGTGATCTCGGAAAAGGATCAGAACTTTCGCTTACTTAGCGAGGTCGAAGCCGAACTGAAAGGGCGGATGGAACTCGCCGACATCGACGGTTGACGCGAAAACGCGTTGCGAGCAGCCCCCTACCGATCCCCTCCTGTTGAAAGACTCTACGATGATACTCGTCGACCACGCACTGCAAGTTCGTCACGCAGCCGGAAAGCCTATCCGTGTCGGCCTTCTCGGCGCGGGCTTCATGGCTCAGGGGCTTACCAATCAGATCAATAACAGCATTCCCGGAATGCGGGTCGTTGCCATATACAGCCGAAAGCCCCAGCGCGGGCGTGACGTGTTCGGTTATTCCGGCCAGACCGACGTCGCTGACGTTGACAGCCAAGGGCGGCTCGACAGAGCCATTGCCGCCGGCATTCCGGTGGTCACCGAGGACCCGTTCCTGCTCGCCAGATCGGATCTGGTCGACGTGATCGTCGACGTGACCGGATCAGTTGAGCTCGGCGCTCAAGTCGCGCTGGAAGCCTTCAAGCACCAGAAAACCGTCGTCCTCATGAATGCCGAGATCGACGCCACCATTGGACCGATCTTGCAGGTCTATGCAAAGAAGTACGGCGGCTCCCTGTCCGCATGCGATGGCGACGAACCGGGAGTGCAAATGAACCTGGTTCGATGGGTAAAGGGCCTCGGCTTGATCCCACGCGTCGTCGGCAACATCAAGGGACTCCAGGATCCGTATCGCAACCCCACCACGCAGAGGGGATTTGCCGAGCAATGGGGCCAGAACCCGGCGATGGTCACCAGCTTCGCCGACGGATCCAAGATCAGTTTCGAGCAAACGATCGTGGCCAATGCGACTGGCTTCAAGGTAAGATCACGCGGCATGTCGCGCGGGCTGGAATATCGCGGCGACGTTATGAATATTGGCAAACTCTACGACATAGATGAGGTCCGCGCCCTGGGCGGAATCATCGACTATCTCGTCGGCACACCGCTGACCAAGGTCTACGTGCTTGCCGAGCACACCGATCCAAAGCAACAGAAGTATTTGAGCTTGTACAAAATGGGTGAAGGCCCCTTGTACTCGTTCTTCACACCCTATCACCTCGTTCACTTCGAAGTACCGAACTCGATAGCCCGCGCGTTTCTTTTCAAGGATTTGGTCGCCCCTCCCCTCGCCGGTCCGGTTGTCGAGGTCTGTGCTATCGCCAAGCGCGACTTGGAGGTGGGCGAGGTCCTCGATGATTATGGAATGTACATGACCTATGGCGAAGCCGTGAACTCCGAGGAAATGAGCCAAATGCAGTACCTTCCTGAAGGTCTCGTAGAGGGTTGCAGATTGCGGCACGCAGTGAAGAAGGATGCAGTCCTGACGTATGCGGATGTTGATCTGCCGCCGGGTCGCCTGGCCGACAAGTTGCGTGCAGAACAATACAAGCACTTCAACGGAGACACTTGGCTTGAGCAACGGATTACCCGGGATGCTTCATTCGCTCTCACGGCTTGAAGGGGCTGAATGAGTGACCAGGTTTTCCGAGGCATATGGAAGCAGGCTTGCGGCTGCGCCGCGAGAAGTCCGCCCGCCGGCCGCTACTCGAGAGATTCCGTCATTTGGTGACTTCCAAGAGGACGCGACCTTGCAATGCCCTACCCGCGACATTTTCGGCGAACGACGCCCTCTGGAAGAGACCGCCAACGCGGCGTGCTGGTCGAAGCAACGTCCGAATCCAGCCAGTCAGCGCGGGCCAGCGCTGACGAAATCACAGGGGCGCCACAGCAGTATACCCGCGCTGGCTTCTCTCACCCGGCTTTTTTGCAGGTGAGCTGACTATTCAAGACACCGCTGCAAGCTGCGGTCTCGTGTGGCGCAAGTCGCTACTCAGAATTCTTTCCGCCAGCAGCTTCCGAATATGGCCGATGCGTTGATATCGCGGCCCTTCGAATTCCTCCAAAGTCAACTTTGACGAACGATAGACCCTGTAGAGCTGCTCGGCGCCCATTCGAGCGTCCCAGCGGGGCTGGAATCCCGGCAACTTGCGGCGGATCTTTTCGAAGCTCACTCGGTAGGATCGCTCGTCTGGACTCGCATCTTCGGCAAACTCCACCGTAGAATTCGGCACCACACTCGCGACGATCTCGGCCAAATCCCGAATTCGATAATTGTGAGCAGTCTGACCGACATTGAATGCCTCATTGAAGACGGCCTCGGCAGGTGCCTCCAATGCGGCGATGAAAGCTCGAGAAATATCCTCGATGTGGACGATCGGCCGCCAGGGCGAGCCATCCGATTTCAGGTGAATTCGTCCTGTCGTAAACGCCCATGCAACAAGGTTATTCAGGACAATATCGAAGCGCAGCCGCGGTGAGACTCCGTACGCTGTCGCTGGCCTCAGAAACACTGGGCAAAACCCGTCGTCGGCCAACGCCGAAATACCACGTTCCGACGCGACCTTGGATTGTCCGTAGGCCGTCACCGGATTGAGCGCCGCGGTCTCATCGATCATTTCCTCACCGGCTTTTCCATAATTGCTGCAGGATGAGGCGAACACGAAACGACGCACGCCGGCATGCTTTGCTATCTCGGCGATGCGAACGCTTGCGCGATGATTGATCTGGTCGGTCAGTTCAGGCCTCAGATTGCCGAGCGGATCGTTGGAGAGTGCGGCTAGATGCAGCACAGCGTCGAAGCCAACGAGATCCGTGACCTCCGCGTCTCTGACGTCCTTCCAAATCGTCGGGACCTCGAGAATGCTGCCGCCAGGGGCGTATGTGCACCGGGAGTAGATATCGCTGTCCATTCCAGTCACCTCGTGACCGGCGCCGACCAGCATTGGGGTTAAGACCGTGCCGATGTATCCAAGATGACCTGTTACAAGAACTCGCATTGCCATTCTCCCTCGCACTCAATTTCATGAACGAAAGTTGCCCGCTGTACGTGTTTCGGCCAGAGTTCTGTCAAGTGCCGCCCCTGCCATCGGGAAGACCGCCTCGTCACGCAGAGTGCAGAGCCAGGACGGCTGCTCGCACGGCTTTGGCTTCTTCACGGGATGCCGTGGCACAGCAGGGAGACTCATGAAGCCAGGGCCTGCCGATGCCGCGCCGTTGCAAGTCCCCGTTCGGAGCGCCACCACTTCACAAACTCCGTCAGTCCGAGTTCGAGCGGAACCGTGGCTTGGAAGCCCAGCAGACGTTCCAGCTTGCCTGTCGACGCCACCCGGCGCTGTATCGGATTGATCGAGTGCTCGGGCGCGATTTGCGGGAGCATGCCGTCATGACCCATAACGGAAGCCAGGGCCGAAGCGAGCTGCACCAAGGTTGTTTCGATACCGCTCCCCACGTTGAACACCTCGTCGCTGACCTTTGCCCTCGCCGCAAGGATGGTCGCGCGTGCGGCATCACGGACATGCACCAAGTCCACGGTCTGCTGGTCGTGGTCAACTATCACCGGGGGCGTTCCAGCCTCCAACTCCTCCATCCAGCGGATCAACATCTCGGCGTATCGACCGTGCACGTCCATTCGACTGCCATACACGTCAAAATATCTCAAAGCGATATAGTCGAGGCCGTGCATATCGTTGAAGGCGCGGAGCAGGCCTTCATTGCAAGCCTTCGCTGTTCCATAGACCGTACGGTTTCCATATGGATTCTGATGTTCCGTCGTCGGAAACTCCTCCGCTACGCCGTACACCGAAGCAGATGACGCGGCGACGATTTTCTCGACGTCGTACTTTACGCAGAGTTCAAGCAGGTCGAAGGTGCCGTTCACCATGACTTCCATGGCAAGACGCGGTTCGGCCAAACAATCAGCGCTGCACGGCGCGGCGTGGTGAAAGATGATGTTGGCCCCTCTTACCAGAGCTTCAACCAGCTTCGTGTCGCGCAGATCGCCACGGACCAATCGCACCGGTCCTCGGTTAAGCGACCTCCTGAGGTTCTCAGGTCGACCGGTCGCCATATTGTCGAGCGCCACGATCTCGCTGCAGCCTTCGTCGCATAGAGAGTCCACGATATGCGAACCGATGAATCCGGCGCCTCCGGTAACGAGAACGCGCTTTCCCTTGAGATCCAGCACGACCGCCCTCCTGGTTCTAGGCTACTAGGCCATGTCGAGGCATTCCGTCCTGAAATGCCCAGTCGTTCCGGAACATTTGCTCCTCTCCCGCGATTTTCTTCACTTCGGAGCCAACGATACCGGGTTGCTCCGGCAACATCTCGGGATAAATGGGAAGCGATAGAAACTCGCTCGCAAGCCTCTCACTCACAGGCAGATCGCCGACGCGATATCCAAGCTCTGCGTAACGCTGTTGTAAATGGACCGGAACGGGGTAGTGAATGTCGACCCCGATCCCCGCGCGTCCCAGCATGGCAATAGCCTGATCGCGGTGCCGAAGCCTCAGGGCGTAGATGTGATAGACATGCCGACTGTGGCTGGGTGGCCGCGGACGCGCGACCGCCAGACCGGACAATGCCTGATCGTACCGCGCGGCGATCGATCGACGTGCCTCGGTCCAGGCTTCAATGTAGTCCATCTTTACGTTCAGTACTGCCGCCTGAACTTCGTCCATTCCATGATCGCATCTTGCAAGAGCATGATTGCCCTCGTCCTCCTGTGTCCCGTCGAGAAGCCAGGACACGCGTCGCGCAAGTTCCGGATGATCCGTGACAACCGCTCCAGCCTCGCCATAGGCTCCGAGATTCTTGTCGGGATAGAAGCTGAAGCAGCCGAGATCTCCGATCGAGCCGGCCCGTCTGCTCTTGTAACTAGCGCCATGCGCCTGCGCAGCGTCCTCGATTACAAAGAGACCGTGGCGGCGGGAGATCGACATGATTGAATCCATGTCCGCCATGAGTCCATGCAGATGCGCCGGCAGGATTGCTCTCGTCTTGCTCGTGATCGAAGCCTCGATCAAAGCAGGATCCATCGTCCACGTGACTGGATCAACGTCCACGAAGACGGGTGTTGCACCGCACCTGATAATGGCGGCCGTCGCTGCGACGAAATTCATCGAGACCGTGATCACCTCGTCGCCCGGCCCCACTCCGGCGGCCAGCAATGCGAGATGGAGCGCCGATGTGCCACTGCTAACAGCGCGGCAGCAAGCAACGTTGCAGTAGTCCGCAAAGCGTTCCTCGAAAGCGCCCGCTTCAAGCCTCGATGTAGAGCGCTCATGTCGGATGGCACGTCTGATCGCGGCGTCGATTTTCGATCCGACCGTCTGAGCTTGTGCTTTCAAGTCCAAGAATGGTATCAATTCGGTATTCCCGCTTCTGGAACGTTCGGCAGCTTCACGTCCGCACAGGCATGTCTTGCCAGATACCCCGCGTGTCGATTACGTCAAGATGACGGCGTTCGGCCAGCGGAACCATCTTGAACTCGTCGTGGTCGACCAGGAGAAGGGCAATCTCACACGTGCGCAATGCTTCGTCCATGTTCAGCAAGCCGATATGGTGGTCGGCAAGCTCCGGCGGTGGCCGCCGCAGATTGGGCTCGACAACCTTGATGCGCTGTCCGTACTTCTTCGCCAGATGTACGGCGATCTCCATGGCCGGGCTTTCGCGCAAATCGTCGACATTAGCCTTGAAGGTTAGCCCGCAGCAGGCCACGTTTGCGTAGGGATGATCCTCGATCAGCGCCTCTGCGCGCTCAATAATCTTCTGTGTCTTGGCGTTGTTGACCTCACGACTCGTTCGCATTACGCGCGCAAGGTCGGGCGCCGAATCGATAATGAACCACGGATCGACGGCAATGCAGTGCCCGCCCACGCCTGGGCCCGGCCGCAACACGTTCACGCGTGGATGACGGTTGGCGATATCGATCACCTCCCAGACATTGATGTCGAACCTGTCGCAGATCATCGAGAGTTCATTGGCAAAGGCGATGTTCGTATCCCGGAACGCGTTCTCCGTGAGCTTGACCAACTCGGCGGCGCGCGCGGTGGTGGCAACGCAAGCGCCGCGAACGAACATCTTGTAGAAGCGCTGAGCGCGCCGCGCACAGGCAGGAGTGATCCCCCCAATGCATCGGTCATTATCGATGAGTTCGCTCAAGATCCGCCCAGGCAACACGCGTTCAGGACAATATGCAACGTACACTGCGCCGTCCTCGTGGCCATTGACGCCGATTTTCAGGTCCGGCCTGCTCTCGTTAATCCGTTTTGCAATGCCCTCAGTGGTTCCGATTGGCGAGGTCGATTCGAGAATGACGAGATTGCCCGGAACAAGCAGATCCAGAATGCTTTCCACGGCAGCATTCACGTTGGACAAATCCGGCCGATTATTGCCGTCAATGGGTGTGGGTACCGCGATGATGAAGACGTCGGCGGCCTGCGGCTTGCTTGAAGTCGTCAACGCGCCGCTCGACACTACTTTGGAAACGAGACCGTCGAGATCGGGCTCCGAAATGTGAATGGCTCCGGAAGCCACCGTCCTGACCACATATTCCTTTGTGTCCACGCCAACCACTTGCAGGCCGCGGCTGGCTATCAGCGCGGCCGTCGGCAAGCCGATATAGCCAAGCCCGAGGACAGCAACCTTCTGGAGTTCAGGCATCGAGAAGCACCTTCACAATCCGCTCGCTGGCACGCCCGTCACCAAATGGATTGTGGGAGCGAGACATAGCAGCATAAGTCTCATCATCGTCGAGTAGCCGGAACGTCTCCCCGACGATCCTGTCGTAGTTCGCTCCAACCAGGCGCGCGGTTCCCGCGTCGACTCCTTCCGGGCGTTCGGTCGTCTCCCGCATCACAAGGACCGGCTTTCCGAACGTCGGCGCCTCTTCCTGCACGCCGCCTGAGTCGGTCAGCACCAAATGCGCCATGGAGAGAAGGCTGACAAAATCCGTGTACTCTTGGGGGGAAATCAGCACGACGCGCGGATGGTCGGCGAGCCGTGTTGCGAATACGTCGCGGACGTTCGGGTTCGGATGAACCGGAAGGACGACGGCAACGTCCTCCCGGCTCAAGATCGTCTCCAGTGCATTCACGATGTTGAGAACTCCTCCACCGAAATTCTCCCGGCGGTGGCAGGTGACCAGGATGATGCGACGGTTGCCGTGCCGCTTCTTGATTCCGTCCCAACGGGATGAGAGCTGCGGATCGGCCTCTACCATGGCTTTCGCGATGATCAGCGCGTCAACAACAGTATTTCCGGTAACGTGGATGCGATCCTTGGAGACGTTCTCCGCCCGGAGCGCTCTCGCAGCACGCTCGGTCGGCGCGAAATGCTGATCGGCGATCGAGCCGACGATCTTGCGATTCACCTCCTCGGGCCAGGGCGCGAAGATATCTCCACTTCGCAGTCCCGCCTCGACATGCGAGACCGGGACGCGGTGATAGTATGACGCCAGCGCACCTGCCATAGCAGTCGCAGTGTCGCCCTGGACGATCACTCTGGTGGGCTTCACCCTCTCCAGAACCTCTCCGATCTGCGCCAATAGCCGGCCGGTTAGATTGTCGAGAGTCTGATTCACCGTCATGACGTCGAGATCGAAATCCGGGACCACCTTAGCCATCTTGAGAACCTGGTCGAGCAGTTCTCTGTGCTGCGCTGTCGCGCAGACCGTGAGGGAGATGTCCTTGTTCTGCTCGGCCTTGAGCCGGTTGATGACCGGAAACAGCTTGATCGCTTCCGGCCTGGTTCCCAACAATATGAAAAAATGCTTTCGCACGCCTCACCCTCCGATCCGGCCTGTCCCGGGGGGCAGCACATTGTACATGCTGGGCGGCCGTCTAAGTGCCTGCCGCGCGAACGCTTGCGTCAAGATTCCTGCAAACAGCGTGTTCGTCCTGGCATACCGCCACCACATCCGTCTGGGCTCCTGATAGATGCGGTACAACCATTCCAGGCCGAGTTGCTGCATGTGAATGGGAGCTCGCAGAACCGAGCCCGCGAGAACGTCAAACCCTCCGCCAACGCCCATAATGAACGGTACGCCGAGCTCGTCGCGGTGGGCCGCAAGGAAACGTTCCTTCCGCGGCGTGGGCATACCAATGAACAGGCAATCGGCGCCACTGGACCGAATATCGCGGACGACCTCGTTCTCCTGCTCGCTGGAAAAATAGCCGTGCCTCACCCCAGCAAAGACAAGCGAGGGGTGCTCGTCCCGAACACGCTGCGCCGCCTGTTGCACGACGGCGGGTGAGGCCCCCAGAAAATACGGTCGGAAGCCCTCTTGCGCGCACACTTTCAGCAACTCGCTGAGGAGATCTACGCCGGTGACTCGCGACGTTGCCGGGAGACCAAGCCCCCGCGCTCCCCAAAGGATTCCCATGCCGTCGATTCCGACAATGTCGCTGCTGGCGACATCAGCGGCAAGCACTGGATCGGAGCGCATGTTGACGAACTTCGCCACGTTAAGGGCGACATGCTGCAGACGCTGGCGGCTTCGCATGGCCTTGCGCGCAAGGCCGACGGTCTCTGCCATGGTCAAGATATCGATGGGGCACCCCAGAAAGTAGGCACGCATGGGTTCCTCCCCGGCCAAGATTCGCTTTGAGCGAAAGACCGCTTTCAATTGAACTTAAATAATATCGAGATAATAATGATAGCGATTTTATTTGCAAGTTATATTGATATTATATTTTCGGCTTGAATACGGGATATGCAGCTCCAATCAACGACCAGCACGCAACGTTGACGTCGGAGGAAATTAAATGAACATTAAAAGTCGAGCGATTTCGGTGATTGTTCCACATTTGAATCAGCCAATGGCGCTTAAGACATGTCTGGCCAGTCTCGAGGCGCAGAGCATTCCCCGGGATTCGTTCGAGATCATTGTCGTTGACAATGGCTCCGTTACGTTGCCGACCGACGTCATCGCTCAATATCCCGGCGTACGGCTGTTGCGCGAGGCACGGCCCGGGCCTGGCCCGGCGCGTAACACCGGAGTTGCCGCTGGGAGCGGCGAGGTGCTTGCCTTCATCGACGCCGATTGCAGGGCACATTGTGATTGGCTGAGCAGCGTATGGCGCTCACTGCATTCGCTCCCGCCTGGGACAGTGCTCGGAGGGGACGTCCGCATCTGGCGCGACGCGAAGCCACACCTGGATGCCATCGCGGCTTACGAGAGCGTCTTCGCTTATCGATTCAAGCTCTATATCGAGCGCGATGGCTACTGCGGCACAGGCAACATGGCGATGTTTCGCCGGGATTTCCATTCCGTCGGACCATTCGCAGGGATCGACGTGGCGGAGGATATGGAGTGGGGACAACGCGCCCAGCGTGCCGGGCTTCGATTCCAGTATATCCCGGAAATGATCGTCTTCCACCCAGCCAGGAGCTCTCTGCAGGAGCTATATGTCAAATGGGACCGACAACTCCTGCACTACCGCAACATGGCCGACGGCAAGCCGGCATGGAGATTGCGCTGGATTGCGCAGGCCCTGCTTGTCCTAGCTTCGCCCGCTCCCGGCATCATCACGATCTTAACGAGTGACCGGCTCTACGGTATCGGAGCCCGTATCAAGGCTATCGCAGTCATGTGTGCCGTACGAATGCATCGGGTCATGACAATGCTGTCGCTGCTGCGCAATCGGCGAGCCGTCGCCTGGAATCGTTAGCAGAATATTCTCGGCATCAGGCCGGTATGGGTATCTTGCCAAATGCCGAGTTGTGGGTCAGTTCCAGCAAGTCACTTCGCTGGCCGAACGACCACAACATCCAACCCAGTTCATAGCTACGGCATTCGAGCCGAAGTCCAACACCGGAATCTTCAATTAGCCCGGCCTCGCATCCGGAGTAGGCGTTTTTGATTGCGCGCAGCATCCTCGGCGCCCTCGTTGTCAGCTCCCGCTTTCGAATCTGGGATCGGATGGTCAGCCCCAGATCGGGCACCAGCATCGAGCGGCGAAGCTGGTTCTGGCCCAGTACCCAATTAAATCCCTTGATTAAGGCATTCCGTGCCCCCCGAACTCGGTAGCGCTCCGCCCATTCCAGCAGAGCCGGAGCCATGCCATACTGGTGCACCGAGTAGACTTCATAGAAATCAAGCACGCGCCCCCCAGCCGCATCGAAAAACCAGGGCCACTCGCCGTCGGGGCCTTGAAGTGCAATCAACTTGCGAACGCAGGCGTCGGCCATGGCGAGCGCGGATGACTCGCCTGCGAACTCGCCGTAGTGATAGCACGCAATTGAAAGATAGATCTGCGTGGCGAACGAAGCGAAGCGCCGCCGAAATCCTGATGATGCGTCGAAGAATAGCCCCGATCCGCTGTGGAATCGCTCCTGGAGAAAGCGATACAGCGGAGCGGCGAAAGACACCCACTCCCTGTCGCCCGCCCTGGCCAGAGCGACCACGCCCGTTAACAGCATACCCAGATCCTGAGCCCGAAAGGTCTTCCAGCCCGCCTGATCGCTCAAGAGCGCTCTCACGTCGCGCCTCACCTGCTCGGGTAGCTCGAAGCGGAGTTCCGCGGAAGCCCAGAGCGCCATACCTAGCGCATACTTTGGCACCGCAAGGACCGTGAGTTGGACTGCATTGTGATGGAATGTTTCCGATAAGTTGAGGCCGCTAGGAACCTTCTTTATCCTCGACATTCCGAGCAGAACGTTAAGCGTGTAGAACACATCGCTGCGCCGTAGGGACTCGTTTGGCGACGCGCGCCCGTCCAGATGGTAGATATGTGACCAGCAGCGATGTTCAGATAACCAGCACCGCTCCAACCCTCTGAGCGCATAGCGCACCAGGGGGGAGTCCTGCGAAGACTCGGGTATCAAAGTCCCACTCGTAATAGGGCTGATGTTCATCGAAGAACCACGGTTAGCTCGTTTCGACCTCTGTGGACGATTCAGCCCGACCTCAAGTCAGGAGAGAACCGATCTCGCGCAAATACTGACCGTAGCCGCTCTTCTCCAACGGTCGCGCCAACTCCTCGATCTGGTCGCGCTCGATGAAGCCCTGCCTCAGCGCAATTTCCTCAAGACAGGCAACCTTCATGCCTTGGCGCTTTTCGAGCGTCTGCACAAACATCGCCGCATCGATTAGCGACTCCACTGTCCCGGTATCCAGCCAGGCGAAACCCCGCCCCATCCGCTCAACATGGAGTGCCTTGGCCGAAAGATATCGCATCTGCAGATCGGTGATCTCGAGTTCGCCGCGCGATGACGGCTCGATGCGCCGTGCGTAGCGCACCACGTTGTTGTCGAAGAAATAGAGACCTGTGATCGCCCAGTTCGAGCTCGGCTGGTTCGGCTTCTCCTCAATTCGCAGTGGGCGATCGTCCTCGTCGAACGTAACGACGCCATACCTCTCCGGGTCTCGTACGCGATAGGCGAAGACGGTTGCACCTTCCTGACGCCCGGCAGCCCTTGCGAGCAGTTCGCTCAGGCCGTCGCCAAAGAAGATGTTATCTCCAAGAACCATCGCAACGCGATCGCTCCCGATGAAGTCGGCGCCGACAATGAACGCATCGGCCAGACCGGCGGGTCGGGGCTGCTCCGCGTAACTGAGTCTAACTCCCCATTGACTACCGTCCCCCAGCAAGCGCTCGAACTGACACCGGTCTGAAGGAGTGGTTATGATAAGGATCTCGCGCACCCCTGCCAGCATCAGCGTTGACAACGGGTAGTAGATCATCGGCTTGTCATAGATGGGCAGTAGCTGCTTGCTGACCGCTCTCGTGATTGGATACAGTCGAGTTCCGCTGCCACCAGCCAGCACTATTCCTTTCAGCATCGATTCCACCTTCCACGAGTTGGCCGAGACAGGTTTCGAGAGAGCAACGCCATGACGGCAATCGAAGGCCTAAGACACGTTCGGCCTTGGATGAGTTGAGGCGCGAATTCCGTGGCCGTCGCGCGGCGGTCTGGTACTGTTCGCTCGTAATGGCCTCAAGCTGCGGCACTCGGATTCCCCGATGAGCGAGCAGCTCGAAAATCGCTTGGGCAAACCCATGCCAAGTCGTCTCACCTTGTCCGGCAAGATGAAAGATGCCGGCCATGGCTCTACGATCGTGGGTTAGCAGCCGTCCCGAGAGCTGAAGGATCGCCGACGCAAGGTCGAGTGCGGATGTTGGACTTCCGCATTGATCCTCAACGACTTTGACGATCGGTTGCGCTTCACAAAGCCGCAGCATCGTCCGAACGAAATTGTTGCCATGAGGACTATATAGCCACGAAGTGCGAATCACCGTTGCGAGCGGATGAGCAGCTAGAACCGCAGCTTCACCGGCGAGCTTCGATGCGCCATACACATTCAACGGCGCAGGAACATCGCTTTCCTCGTAAGCATCCAGCTTTGTGCCGTCAAAGACATAGTCGGTCGAGATGTGGATGAATGGTATATTCATTTGCCATGCGACGTCGGCCAACGCGGCCGCTGCGTCGCGATTGATGCCGAATGCTCTTGCTACTTCCGATTCTGCTAGGTCCACCGCCGTGTAAGCGGCAGCATTGATGATCATGGACGGTGCGATCGGATCGATCGTTCGGCGGAGTTCGCCATGGGCCTCCAGATTGATGCCGCTGCGTCCAAGGGCGACCACTGGCGTGCTGTGCAGCGCCGCCAGGTCATGAAGACACCTTGCCAACTGACCGTTGCGACCAGCAATCAGAATGGGCCTTTCCGTCATTTGCAGCCTCAATGTTGTGTAGCATGTTGTGTAGCGAGGAGCCCCAGACGCGAGCCGTCATAGACCCCGCTGCGGGCACGCTCCCACCACGCGCGGCTCTTGAGATACCATGCGACGGTCTCGGCCAGCCCCTGCTCGAACGTCCTTGTGGGTTGCCAGCCAAGTTCACGGTGAGCTTTCGATGCGTCGATCGCGTAGCGGATATCGTGCCCCGGACGATCTGGCACAAAAGTAATCATCGATCGTCTCGCTGCCGGACCGGGATACAGTCTGTCGACGACGTCGCAGATCTGGGTAACCACGTCGAGGTTGGAGCGTTCGCTATCTCCGCCGAAATTGTACTTCTCGCCGGGCTTGCCTTTGAACAGAAGCGTGATCAACCCTGCCGCATGATCTTCGACATGCAGCCAGTCCCGTACGTTCCGGCCGTCGCCATACACCGGCAACGGCTTGCGCTCGATCGCATTGAGAATCGTCAAGGGAATGAGCTTTTCTGGAAACTGAAACGGCCCGTAATTGTTCGAGCAATTCGACACAATGACCGGCAGGCCATAGGTCTTGAACCACGCAAGTGCGAGATGATCCGAGGCTGCCTTGCTCGCCGAATAGGGCGAGCTCGGCCGGTAAGGCGTTTCCTCCCGGAAGCAGTCGGCGGGTCCGAGTGAACCGTAGACCTCGTCTGTCGAGACGTGAATGAAGCGAAACCGCTTTCGCCCTGGTACCGAGAGGCCCTCGTAATATTTTCTCGCTGCTTCCAACAACGTGTAGGTGCCCACAATATTCGTGGCAATGAAGGCCGCGGAACCGGTGATTGAGCGGTCGACGTGACTCTCGGCCGCAAGGTGAATGATCGCGTCAGGCCGGTAGCTGCTGAACACGAAATCCATGGCCTCGCGGTCGCAGATATCCTGCTGCTCGAACAGATAGGACTTTAGCCCTTGGATGGGCGCTAGCGAGGATGGGTTGGCCGCATAGGTCAGCTTGTCGACATTGATCACCTCGGCGCCCTTCTGCAGCGCTAGGCTACGGCACACGGCAGAACCGATAAATCCCGCTCCCCCAGTCACCAAAACGCGCATCTGACCGCTCTCCATCACTCGAAAACGGCCGCAAGCTGGTCCAGCCTGGGCAGGGATCTGTCCTTTGGCGACACTTGGGCCTCGGCCGTTGTCACCGGCCACTCAATCGCCAGTCCCGGATCGGCCCAATAGAGCCCTCCGTCGTGGCTTGGCGTGTAGACTTGGTCGACCTTGTAGAACACGACGGTCTCTGGTTGCAGTGTGCAGAAACCGTGCGCAAAGCCTTTCGGGACAAGCAGTTGCTCTCCGGTTCGGCTATCGAGCTTGACAGCTATATGCCTTCCGAAGGTTGGCGACGAACGCCGAAGATCGACCACGACATCGAGAATAGCACCGCTTAGCACTCGTATGAGCTTGGCTTGGGCGAACGGCGGTCGCTGGAAGTGCAAGCCTCGGACTGTTCCAACCTTGTCTGAGCTGGATTGATTGTCTTGGACGAAATCGACGAGAATCCCCTTCTCCGCGAAAGCCGCTCGCTGAAACGTCTCACAGAAGTAACCCCGGGCGTCCGAAAATCGCTCCGTTTGAATCATCTTAACATCTGGGATCTCCAAACACCGTATTTCCATCATGGAAAGCCCTCAGCCAAGTGCTGCTCAGTCCCGACAAAAGGCGCAACGAGGTCTTCAAACCACTGATCGAAGATGCTTTCGTCGAGACTGCTCTTGCCGTTGTCGTTCGAGTTCATGATAGGCACTTGCCGGCCCGTCATGATGGGCACCTGCGCATGCCACGCGTCTGCGGCGCGGTAGGAATCCCGGGTTTCGAGCCGACTCGCATCGCCCCGCCTTGCCAGCGACAAGGCGGCCCACTCAAAGCGTTCCACCGTCGTTGGATGATTAGGGAGGCCCGACACTCTCTTCACCTTCAACATGTGCCCCGCCGGGCTTTTAATCGCACGAATCCAAATCACATTTAAATTTTACCCGTCGAATCCCGTCGGGCGCAGCAGCGGCACCACGCGAACAGGCCAAGCCACCTTTCCGCGCCAGCCGCAAATTAATAACAGAATAATATTTAATTTGGCAATGATATTTTTTTGAGATACTATTCAATTTAATAGATCATAGGCCAAACGCCCGCATGCGGGCGACCAATCCGACGCGCTCCCGAGCCTGACAGGTACCCCATGCTTCAGAGTAATCTTCTACAGACCGACAGAACGCGCTTGCCTCTGGGCGGCCCGACCCAGTCGAACGAAATCAACGGCGGGGGAATTGGCGATCTCGTCAAGTTCGCGGTCATCTTCGTAAGGCGTCGATATCTTATGATCATCGTCACCGCGGCTCTCGTATTCGCTGCCGCGGTGCTCTACCTGCGGTTTTCTCCTCCCACCTACACGGCTCAGGTACAAATCCTGCTGTCGAATCCTCGCGCTCAATTCGTCCAACAACAGTCGCTTCTTCCGGAGCCCGTCGTCGACGCGGCCCAAATCGAAACGCAACTGCAGATGATAAGGTCGCGGGGAATTGCGGCGGCAGTCATAACGCAGCTAAATCTCGCCAAGGATCCAGATCTTTCCGGCTCGCGGTGGTCCTTCAGCTCGCTGCTGCATCGCATTCGAAACCGGAACCAGCAGCCGGAGCCCGATGCGGAGGCTGATACGCCCAGGGAAGGCGCGATTGCCGCGTTATTGGATAGGCTCTCCGCGTACAGGGTCGGATATAGCAAGATCATCGAGGTAAGCTACAGTTCGAGCAACGCGGAACGCGCGGCAGAGATCGCGAATGCCGTGGCTAACGCGTACCTTAACGACCAGATGAATTCGAGGTTCGAGGCCACGCGGACGGCAGCCAGTTGGTTGCAAGAACGTCTCCAGGATCTCAATGAGCAAGCACTAGCGGCCGAACGCGCCGTGAGCGCATATAAGTCCCAGAACAACATCGTCTCGGCAGGCGGAAAATCGATTGACGAACAGCCTGTCAACGATCTCAGCGCGCGATTGGTAGCCGCCCGAACCCTGACCTCCGATGCACAGGTCAAGCTCAATCGCTACGACGCGGTCCTGCGCGCCAATGCAGCTGGGTCATCCACCATCAGCGCTCCTGACGCGGCGAGCGCCGATGTCCTCCAGAGTGCGATTGTTAATACGCTTCGCCAGCAATATCTCGAGTTGTCACGTCGCGAAGCCGATTGGTCAACCCGGTTCGGGCGCGACCATTTGGCGGTTGTCAACCTGCGAGCTCGGATACGTGACATTCGCACATCTATCCTCGAAGAGGTCAAGAGGCTCGCCGAAACCAGCAGAAATGAACTGGAAGCTGCTCAGCAGCGGCAGCAGGAACTGGAGAAGCAGCTTGCTCGAGCCGTCTCGCAATCGCGCCTGACCAACTCCGCAGAGCTAACCATACGGGAGTTAGAGAGCCGAGCGAGAAGTCTGCGCGCCATGCATGAGGCGTTTCTGCAACACTCCATGGGGACGACCCAGCAGGAGACATTTCCGATTTCGGAAACACGGGTGATCTTTCCCGCCGCCCCGCCAGAGCGCAAAAGCAAGCCGAAGGCAAACTTGGTGCTGAGCTTCGGCCTGGCCGCTGGACTCGCACTCGGGATCGGCTTGGCTCTTCTAAGAGATCTTATGGATAGAGTTTTTCGCACGTCTTCACAGGTGGAGGCCGCACTGGAGCTACCCTGCTTGTCGCTGATCCCCTTGCTGTCGCCTCCGAAGGCGCAGAAGTCGACCGTCCGATCCCAGCAAGCGGATGAAGATCTGCGATCACGCACGATGTCAACCGTACCAGCGCTTCACCGAACCGTCGTCGGAATGCCCCTCTCCCGCTTCACGGAAGCCATCCGTTCGATCAAGCTTGCCATAGACCACACCCCCGCGAAGGCCTCCAACCAGGTGATCGGAATCACGTCGGCTCTGCCAAATGAGGGCAAGACGACGATTGCAGCCTCTCTGGCTCACCTCATCGGACATAGCGGAAAGCGGGCTATTGTAGTCGATTGCGACCTTAGAAACCCTTCACTTTCTGCGGTTATGGCTCCGAAAGCTGCATTTGGGTTGATTGAGGTGGCAAACGGAAAGCACTCGCTCGAAGAAGCGCTGTGGCACGATCCCAGAACCAATCTCGCATTCTTGCCAGCTGTCCGGCGTGGACCACTGCTTCACACGAGCGAGATCCTTTCCGCCGAGAACATGACCAAGCTATTCGATCGCTTGCGGCAGTCCTACGACTACGTCATTGTGGACTTCCCTCCGCTCTCGCCTCTGGTGGATGTGCGCGTCACTGCGCCGTTGATCGACTGCTACGTTCTCGTCATCGAATGGGGACGCACCAAGATCGATGTAGTTCAGCATGCCCTGCATACTGCGCCGACCATCTCCGATTCCTTGATCGGCGTCGTCCTCAACAAGACTGATATAAGGGCAATGGCACGGTACGACGCCCATCGAAGTGATTACTACGATGACAGCCACTACATCAGATATGGCTTGTCGGATTCTTAGGATGACTTTGACATACGTCGGACCTCACGATGGAGTCCGCACCTTCTGCAATATGCTCTCCGTTTTGGGCGAGTCAGAGTCAGAGATGGTGTAAAATGTTCCAGTCTACGATGCTCGCTGCGCTGGCGGCCGTCGCTGCGGATTTTGCTGTGGTCCCGAACCTGCTAGGTCTGGCGGCGCTATCGGGCGTTCTTGCGGCCGCTATACTGGCCGCCGGCCTTTTCTCCACGTCGTCAACCCTCGCTTGCTTCGCGAAGCTTCTGCGGCCCCCCTTCATTCTGGCTCTCGCCGCGCCCGTGCTTTGGATTGCCTTGCAGGTGGTTCCGATCCCGCTCCGTGGCCTTGGAAATCAGATCTGGGCGATTGCATCGGCAGCCCTTGACCAACCTCTCGCAGAGAGGTTCTCGGTTGATGTACGCGAGACGATATTGGCGCTTTCGCATTACAACGCTGTCCTCGCTGCGGGCCTCGTCACAGCAGTCGTTACTCTGGACAAAAATCGGGCGGCGCAAGTCCTCTATATTCTCGTATCGATCACCGCGGCCATCTGCATATTTTCGGTATGGGGAAGTAGCAATCAGAGTGGTTCCTGGCCTGCCGAACAAGTCTGGACATTGACCGCGGCGGCACTTGGTGCCCTTCTCTCCACTGCAATGGCTATCCGTGCGGTCGACCAATTCCGGCGGCCTAGAAGGTCCCCTCGCTCGCCGGCAGGACCGCTCGTCATTATGACCTGCGCCATTCTATCATTGATCGTCTCCGTTGCGGCGGCCGCGCTTTGTGGCGGCTGGATCGCGCTGATTGCCGTCCTGCTCGGAATGACGACCATCCTCACGGTGGTCGCAATTCGCAAATGGTTCTTTGGCCTGTGGGGCAGAGCTGGCGTTCTCGCGACCGCCGCCATGTTGTTCGTCGCCAGCTTCACGTTCATTCCAATCAATCGGAATGCTGACCTGACGACTGCCCTGTCGACGCAGACCCGGGCAGCAACTGAGCGGATGCTACAGGACACTCACCCGATCGGGAGCGGTGCAGGTACGTTTGTTGCGCTTCTGCCGATTTATGCGGACGGTGGCATGCTCGCAATGCGCGAACGCCCGACCGCCGCCGCAGCGGTTGCGGTCGAAATGGGACGCACGTTCCTTTGTGGCCTGTTGATGGTTACCGTCATGAGCGCCTGCATGTTGTTCGGGCGCGCCTTGTCTCGTAATCACTCTTACTTGTACCCAGCCGTCGGCGCCGGCGCTTCCGTATCGTTGACAATACTGGCCTTTGCCGAAAACAGCCTTTTCAATTTATGGGCATCACTGTTGGTGGCGGCGGTCTTCGGCCTGGCTTTTGCTCAAAGCCTGTCGGGGACGGCTCGCGACGTGGAGACCATCGAATTGCGGCCGCCTACGGAGGCCAGCGACCAAACCACGGCAGCGCGACGGATTCCTTGGCCTATCTTCGCTTCCCGATGGCCTCCGACCCGCGTTGCTCTGACGATGATCGGATTGCTGTTGGCTGCGCAAACGGGTTGGGTCGTCTCGCAAAGGTGGCCTTTCAGTGATCGACTCTCAGTTACATCGGTTGCCGGCTCGAATGAAGCCTTGGCCTCAACGCACCAATCCACGCGCGAGCATGCCTCGACTGCCTCAGGATTCACTGCAATTCTGCCCCCTAAGTCCGACAGGGCAGCCGAGATCGGCCGGTCCACGAACTTGAACGCTCTTTCTGCGGTGCTACAATATTCACCCCTTCGGGGCGACGTTTGGCTCATGCTTGCGGCGCTTTCAAAGCAGCACGCGGCGCCTTATGACACGACGAGCTTACTTAAGATGTCCTACTATACTGCACCAAACGCGGTGGAACTTATTCCACTACGGCTTTCCGTCGCTCTCGGCACTGATGCTGCGATCAAGGAGCCTGAGCTTCGAGATCTTATCCGGCGCGACCTTAAAGTTGCTATTACTGGCCGGCCCCCGCTCCAGCCAGCCATCGCCGCCGCATACCAGTCGGCATCAGCAGACGGCAGGGCGTTTGCCGACAGCTCGATTTTGGAGCTCGATCCTGGTTACGTTCAGAAGTTGCGCTCGCGAAGCCCATAGCCGTTTTTCGGCAAAGTGCCTCCGGACGATCGCGCCCAGGTCGAGCCTATTTGATATCGTGTCAGCATGAATAGCTCCGATTAATTTTATTGAATCCGCAGATTCAATTGCTATTATATTTAAAATTATAGTATATTAAATGTTCCTTGCGTTTTTTGTTGGTTAGCCATGAATTTTATCAACCGGCATATCGCAGACGATGGGAGCGCTCTAACTCTCGTCAACTCCCAATCGGCCATTCCTGATGAAGGAAAATGGCCCGTCCGGTACGACTCGGTCGAGTTTGTCGTGATCTGCGCCGATATCGCGACCATTCTATTCGCCGGTTTCCTTTCCGCGCTACTTTCACCCGGCGGCCCGGCACAAGCCGGTCCAATCCAAGCATTCGGCTACACGGCCGCAGCAGCAGCGTGTTTGGTCTACATTCTGAAAGGCAGGGGACTGTATCGGCCAACCGAACTCCTGGTACTCCGAAGCCAAGTTCGCGGCATCTGCCTCACGTGGATTTTGTTGCATGTCCTGGCCGCCACTGTGGAGATGCTCGATGACAATCCGAGCTTCTTCCGAGGCGCCGGCCTCCTGTTTGCGGTACTCGGCCTGGCATCTTTGATTGTGCAACGGTGCGTTGCCAGGGAACTTCTGATAAAATGCTTCAGTGGCAGGAGGTTCGCGCGGACGAGTCTCGTCCTCATCACCGATCAGCCGCCGTCGAGCCATGCTGGTCTATCGGAGACTCTTGCGGTCCTCGGCTATTGCGTCAAAGGCCGCTTTGATTTGCCTGCGATGGGCTCGGACCCTGGTTCCAGAAAACAGCTCAGCTCCCGCGTGATCGAACATATTCGTAATTCCGAAGTCGATAAGATCGTGCTGGAGGCCAATCCTGCACGATGGGCCGACCTTCGTGCCTTTATCTCAGATCTGAGAGTGCTGCCATTCCCCATCATGTTCGTCCCGGTTGGCGCTGCATCGGAATTGCTTCGACATCCGGCAGGGAGCTTGGGAAGTGCCGCTTGCATAGAGATCCAGCCCGGCGCCCTCACCGCAATCGAGCGCGCGAGCAAACGAACAATTGATATTATCGGTGCGGGACTTGCTTTGACGGTCCTTGCACCGTTTCTCGCGATGGCTGCCGTCGCGATCCGACTGGATTCTCCCGGCCCGATCCTCTTCAAGCAACGACGATGCGGCTTCAATGGCCGAGCATTTTCAATCCGCAAGTTTCGAACGATGCATGTGCTCGAGGACGGCAGCGTAATCGCTCAGGCCACCCCACTGGACCAACGCGTCACCCGGGTGGGCAAATGGCTGCGTCGGACGAGTTTTGACGAGCTGCCGCAGCTGCTAAATGTTCTTGAGGGCAACATGTCGCTGGTGGGCCCGCGTCCCCATGCCTTGGCCCACGACGGACAGTTCGACAAGCTCGTCCGGAAGTACGCCTTCCGACGCCGAGTGAGACCGGGATTGACAGGATGGGCTCAAATCCATGGCTGCCGTGGACCAACGCCTACAGCGACCATGGTGGAGAGACGTGTTGAATACGATCTCTGGTATATCGACAATTGGAGCCTTCGGCTGGATCTCGCAATCCTGTTGCGAACTCCTTTGGAAGTTTTGCGGGGGCGCAATGCTTACTAGGACCCGATCGCCAGACACCAAGTTGCGCCAGCCCGCTGGCGCAACAAGTTCTCACGCCCGCTGCCGAAGCTTCGGCGCCGCTTCCCCGATACGGAAATCCTCGATCCGACGGCCGGATTTCATGGCAGCGACCAGCCAACGCGGCCGCTTGCCTCGTCCCGACCAGGTTTCGGAAGTCTGCGGGTTACGATATTTCGGCAGTACGCGCGGATATTTCCGCCTTTGCTTGCCGGTCGGAGAGACGCCCGGCCCGGTTGCCTCGGCCAACATAGCCATCCCGCCGCCGAGAACCGCCAAACGCTTCTCCAGTTCCTGCTTTTCCGCCTTGATCCGATCCGACAAAATGCCGCTAATTTCCTCATGAAGCGACCATAGATCGTCGATGGACATCGCTTCTAGTTCGAGCTTCTTGGTAGACATGCTAGCATCCTGTAGTTGCGCCCATTTAATATCGCCCCTGCCCGATAATCAAGCCCCAGTTGTCGGGTTTTACGCAGAAATATGTGGAACCGGCAGAAAGTTCGCCCTCCACATAGCTGCGCCGCCGGTTCCAATCAAGACCAAACAATGTATTATCCGCTCAATTTAATAACAGCCAGGCTAAGAACACGCGCTTTACGTGCACCGGCGCCATACCTCAAGCAAAAATTGGCTGTTAACCGGGGCGCGCGATCAATCTGCCACGCCGCGCTCTCGGCGAATATGACCGGTGCGCCAGGCCGGCCTTTGCCGGCAATCCGCCTGAGCTCCGGCCATCGGCACGCTGCAACCGCGCCCCTATGACTGCGATGTCTCTCAGAGCAAGCCTTCGCAGCTGGATTTGTAGCTTCAACACCCGGATGTCGCTCGATGCAGCCGAGGGAGCGATAAACCGATTCACCGCCGCTCGAATACGCCCCAGTGGGCAGCCGACAATATCCAATGTCTCTCTTGGAGCTTCCAGCAAGATTCCCTCACTCATCAAATAAACAGATAAAAATAATCCTCGCTATATATATTAAATAATATATTATTTATTTATTGTCGCGTCAATATGAAAGACCAACCCTTGCCCTGCCAATGTTGTTCTCCACTCGAAAAGCGATATTCGGCGTGAGACGACAGGCAGGGGAGCGACGGTCGAACGGTGACGAGAATGTTATGCGCAGACAGGATCTCGAAGCCATGGATTTCGAAGAACTATGGCTCCTCCACGAGGAGCTAACAAAGATTCTTGCTGAAAAGATCACAGCCGAAAAGCGGGAGTTGGAGAAGCGCTTGGCGCAACTCAATCAACCGGATCAATTGGGTGGGGCGGAGGGCGGGGCGACAGCCACGGGCCCGGGCCAGCCGCCTCGCCGCAAATACCCAAAGGTCGTACCGAAATACTTCAACCCCCTCAAACCGACAGAGACTTGGTCTGGGCGTGGTAAACAGCCGCGCTGGCTGGTCGCCGCGCTCCACTCTGGGCACACGCTGGACGAGTTCAGGATTCACGAGAACGGCGAAGCCTCCCACCGGGATGCTGGTGGTCACGAGCATTGATGGCCCTGCCACGGCAAATGCCGGCATGCGCGATATCGTCGGCCCACGGATATGGAAGCCCGCTAACTTGCTCCGAACGCTGTAACTGAAGCGCCCGCCGAGGGCATCTGCCGCAAACGACGAAGTGGTTTAGGCCTTGCCTGCGCGCACCGCGACGGCCGCCTCCAACAGAAACTGCAGGGTTCCCATCCTCGGCAAGGACCACAACCCGCGCCGGCGCGCGGCGGGTGGGATGGCGCCGTTCGCCACCTTTCGGTAGTTTCCAAGATCCAGCACCATCATCGCGAGGAAGGGCACACGAGTGGCTGGAAAGCGTGCCTGCATCAACTGCCGCACGAACTGCAGTCGGGGAATCAGACGAGAGCGCAACTCTCGCGGAATGTCGACGCCAAGCAACTCGGCAAGAGCGAGCAACTGGGTTTCAACCGCATTCTTCATCAATTCGCCCGGGACAAGAGAGGTAAGCTCCCTCCAATCGAGGCCACCGACAGAATTGTTTAGATCGCGCAATTCAACAAGGTGCCGCAGGTCGAGATCGCCGAGCCAATAACCATAGTCTTGAAACTGATCATGGATGATCAACATGAGGGCGCCGTAGATAGGCGTGGGGATGTAAACGCGTCCTCGCCCCAGCGGCGCAGGGACGCAATGGTCCAGCGCCTGCCCGAAGCTCTGATAGAGGTACGCGGGACCTGGAGCTGCCGTTTGCAGGTCGATGGCCCCGACATCCTGCGAGCGATTCAAATCGACATGCCACCGCTGGCTTTCGGGCGGGGCCTGGGCATGAATATCGTAACCAATTGCACATAGAGCGGCGACCGCCGTTCTGGCCTCATCTGGCATGATCATGATATCCAGATCGGACATTAATCGAGCGCCTCGTCGCGCCTCGTGCGCGGTCGCCAGCGTTGATGCCCCCTTGAGCAGGATTGGCGTAATGCCGTAGCCGTTCAACGCAACGACGGCTTCTTCGAGTTGAAGGAGGAGCCGATTGTTGCGCAGCACGTTTCGGCCGTGGATCTGCCGAATGTATTGGCTGACGTCCTCCGGAAGGATCGATGCAAACTTATCGACAAAATCGATGAGCGCCGGCGTCGTCAGAGTCTGATTTGCAAGCCCTATGACCGAAGTCCACTCGATATCGACAGGTGGCAGGCCTTGCAAGCAATTGCAGAGGGTCGTTAGCGCCGCACTATGCCTTGCCATTGCATAGATCCATAAGCACGCGCCGAGCCTCCACGGCTTCGGAGTAGGTCAATTGAAGGGATCGCGCGCCCGTGACTATCCGCTTCAGAGCTAAGAAGCCGGCCTGCGAAAGTCTTCCGTCAGCAGCAAATGCGTTCCCAATGAGCCGCCTCATCGAATCCAGCTGGTCTATCGCGGTCAATTCGGCCGGACCGCTCTCGACGCGGTTCAAGAAGATGAGCCAGCTCGCGGAAACGCTTTGGTTGTGCGCATCCGAAATGGGCACGTAGCGCACCGAAATGCCGTCCGCGCGGCAATGCGTCGTGTCGTACCGGTCACCATGTAGTCGCGAGAGCAAGTCCCACGACCCCTCCTTCAAGGTGAGAGCAAACGGAATGCCGCAGATCGTTCCGTCAGCTCCAACCAGCGCAACGTCATCCCCGGCATACCGAAGTCCGGCGTCCACCAGCTGCAGTGTGAGGGTCGACTTTCCAGCTCCTGGCTGGCCGCACAACAACAGGCCTTCACCGTCTTTCACGAGGGAAGCGGCATGAAGAGAGAAGGTCCAGCGATTGCTTCGAATAAGCCGATCGGTAATGTGAGCTTTGACCGTGGGTGCCAGTGCTTCGACTTCACATCTGGAGATGCTGGAATTCTCTCCGCGCAACAGCACTTGCTCATCCAGCATCATCGCCTCGATGGCTATGTCGTCGTCGCCGCGGGCGCTCTGGTCGGAAACGCAAAACAGCGAACGCAGCCGTCTCAAGAGGTCCCGATTTGCAGCCCGGACTCCTATTCTGAGCGGGCCCAGAACCGCTGAGAAGGCAAAATCGGCCGGCATTCGCCAGTCGACCTCGAGCAACGCCCGATCGATCCAGACATCTACAAGCTGTCGCGTGAACTGGCGTGCCGTGTGCTCGTCGATGCCTAGCGCCCCAAGCTCGTGATGGGCGTCTTCCAACGAGGCCCCTTGCCCCAGCTTACACCAGATGAATGCTCCTACTCGGTCCAGCTCAAAGATTTTCTGCCCTGCTTCGCTGAAGAGCGTTGATCGACCGTTCAGCAGCGCGAACACTGCATCCGAAGCCGGTCTCAACACCAGCTCTGCAGACGATCTTTCCAGCATGGCTCCAACCAATGTGAAGAAATCCGCCTCGCCAGTACCGATGCCGCAACGCCAGCGTCTGGGACGCTGTCGTCGCGGCGCTCGGCACCGAACGAAGTACAATCTGACCGGTCGCGGCCCGGCAATTCCCGTCTGCCGGGCACAACTCGCCCAATCGGTCTCGTTTCGAATTAACAATTCCGGTCAGTCATGCCGCAGCTGACCGGCCCTCGTCCCTCCCTGCGGAAAAATGTTCAACACCTGCTCTCAACGAAAGCTCGCTCGCGCTCAACCGATGAGCATCCAAGAGATACCGATAGGCCTCACGATCGGCACCGCGTTCTCGCAGAATGCGCTCCTTCTCGCCGATACTTGCCAATTCCGCGCGCATCTGGGCCAACTGCGGGGCATCGGGGGCGAGGTCGTACTCGCCAAGAGTTAAATTCCACATTGTCTCCTCCAGCCGAACGAACCTGGGACGAGCTCAGCTTACGTGAACGGCAGCCATTAACAACGAGATTTACGCGCTTTACCATATAATCAAAATTTATTTCATAATTGAACCGCGCACCGACCCTCCGCTACCAAAAGGCTCGATCGGCGCGCGCCGGACCGATGACCAAGAATCGGAGATACCGAATTTGCTGGAATGGGCCGACGTTTTCGATCGATGACATCGCTCCCGCACCCCCCGCAAAAATAAATCGGCCGAGAGTCGCAAACCGGACCGACAGCGCAGATTTGATTTGCACATTAAATGCAAAAAGAGAAATATTAATGAACCGCGTGCGAGGGGAGTGCGACCAGTGATCCGGTGGGCTGAGCTTTCCGTCAAGAGGAAGATAATGGTTTCGTTGCGAGCGGATTATTCGGCTCGAGTCGCGGGGATCTCGAGTCGCCCGGATTTGGACAAGATAATTGTGAGGGACCTCCCAGAAGCTTTCGGTTGAGGTCGAAGCATCATTCAGGCTTGCCGAGCCTCAAGTCGGCAGTATCCCAGGAATTCGCCAAGCAGGAGATCCGGTCGGTTGGAGAAGCGTCGTCACGAGCAAGCTGCCCATTGCTCGAACAACGACCCCAGGTGCGATGCCCCCCCCAAGTCACCCGCACCGACGAGAGCGCACTCCAGCCGACCGGCCCTTTTTTGTTCAGCAATATGTTTGAGGCACACATGGGTATGATCATGGTCAACTGTCCGCGAACGGGTCGCGCCATTCCTACCGGCATCAAGTCCGATCGCGAGACTTTCCTTCGGAGCATCGTCTTTTTCGGCAATACTCGTTGCCCAATCTGTGAGGCCAATCACAACTGGTTCGCCCGCGAGGCCTGGGTCGACGAGCCAATCGTTCGGACGTCGGATGTCCTAGGTGCTATTCCCTCGTGCTGATGCAAATGCCGGGGTCGTTTCAGAGAGTGCGCTCATTCCCATGTTCTCGGTGCAGGCATTTCGGTTGCAACGCATCAGAACATCGGAAACATTTCCGGGTATTGTCGTAGAGCGAACGGACGCTCGAGACTCCATCGCTGAGACGTTCTTGGCACGTCATCACGCAGCCAAGCTTCCCGTCACGGAATCCGGCAGAGGGTGTTTTGGTGAGCAGTAAGGTCTGCAGCCTGGTTGTTCTGAATGACACAAGGACCGAACTCGTTAGCCTGCTGGCTCAATTGAAGCGGCTCCGCGAGAGAGTCCGAAGGGCGGAAGCACGGCGCTCGGAAGAACGGCGGTCAGCGTCGTCGCCGCGCGCGCGAGGGTCCCGAGCAGCGAGGGATCGGGCGCGCGGGATTCCAAAATGCTGGCTGGATTAAAACCAGCACCGATGTGTTCGAGAGAGGCTTTTTATAAGACAGGTAATGAGCACTGACCATTCGGTTTAATCGCGATCATGAAGTACTTTAATGAAGCCTTGGGCAAATTGAATTTTTGCTAGATTTTCCCGCACTGAGGCTGCAGATTGCGTTTACTGAGAATCTATTACTGAGAATCTATTTTTTCGAGGGAATTTCAAATGGGAAGACCTGCTGTTTCCCGTGATGCCTTCCGTGGGCTACTCGCTTTCTATGCGGCAAAGGCTCATCACGATCATAAGTCCCAGGGCGAACATTGCCTCTTAAGGCTGTTCGGATCTGCAGAGGATGTACCCGACACTTTGCTGCTGCACTGGTCGGACAGAACTGAGCTGGTCGGCTCCGAAGCCGTCGGTCGGCTAAGGGATCCGCTCGTTCGTCAAATCGCGAACCGCAACGCTCAATACGACCATGCCAGCAACTTTCTCCACACGCTGCTGAGAGACCTCGGGCGAAAAATGCAGTGATCGCAATTCGCCGCGCTATAGTCGCCAGGCGCGCGAATTTTCCGCGCTAACCGCTGTAGCCGACTGCCTGCCGATAGCAAAGCTGAGCGCTCTCAATGCCCGCGATTGAGAGCAAACCGGGCGTTGGCTGGCCTTGCGCGCATCAACGCTTTGACCCGCGGCAGGCTTGGTCAATGCGAGAGGCTCAAGGCGCACTCCCTCAGCGAGTTTACCCATTAAGCCGCAACGTCTGGCCGTGAGGATTGACAAGCGTGGCGGGATTGCTGGCATTTTAGCCTCTTTTCAGCCCAAAAATTGGTTGTTGCTTGGGGTGGGGCAGGATCTCAGCTCGGAGACCTGCAATGTTCAAGCAAGTATTTTGTGCGTGTTTCTTCGTTGTCATCAGCACGATCTGTTCAGAAGCAAGACCTTACCGCATCAGCCAAGCGCCCGAGTGCAATGTCATCATGCCATGTGACTTCTCGTCCACGCAGGCGCGCCGCCAACAAGTTTTACACCACTCACTGCAGGCGTATCGCTCAAAGCAACTCGCATTAACCCCGTCGAGCAGCGCAGCGGGGGTGAATGCCCGTGCTGACACCCGGATCGTCGGCGGTCGGCCGGCCGGCTGCCCGTCTTCATTCTGTGGTTGTGGCGCAGCGCTGCGAGTGTTTGGTCGTGTCGTGCCTGAATTAAATCTTGCGGCCAACTGGCTGCGCTTCCCGCGCACCTCGCCCGCGCCCGGAATGGTCGCGGCGCGGCGCGGGCATGTCTTCGTTCTGGAACAGCATCTCGAAGGCGATGTTTGGATGGCGTATGACGCCAACTCAGGCGGACGCGCGACGAGGATGCATCCACGATCATTGCGTGGCTATACGGTTGTCAATCCTCGTGGTGCGGGTTGAAACAGTTCGCACGACCGTTGGCCTAACGGCTCATCGCTACTCTAACGCCAGCCAATGGCCCTCAATCTGGGCGAGGGTTGCAATGCCTGCTATTGAAGAAAGCGGCAGTGGCCCCGTTACCCCGAGCCCAGCTGGTGACCTATTGCGGTCCTGGGCCACTGCCGCGGCTGAGGCCGCAACAACTCTGACAAACTGCTCAATTGCGAGCGCGCCGAACCATAGGTCTCGACGTTCTTGGCCGCAGCCGCCCGCCAGACTGACATGCCGATCGCCACCGCGATCGAAACGAGATTCCCCGCCGCTGCGATGAAAGCAGGCGACATGCAGATCGCCCCCCGCACAACTCCGCCGGCTTGAAGCGGCGGCATGTCAGCAAGCGGCGCTCACAGGTGACCCGCGCTCAAAGGAAGCGCTTCTGGAAATTTGCGGAGGAGTACCCACGACGAGCGGAGTTTCAGGAGCGGCAGGCGCCGGCGAAATCCGGCCTGCCCGTTGAAAGTGAGCAAAATTGACCATCCTGCAAAGACGGCATATGCCAACTCTTCCCGATTGCCGCTTGTTCAGCGGAACGGGGATCGCATGCAAAAGCGCCTTCATTCCAAGCTAGTTTGCACCTTAAAAGACCTCTTCCCGCCCATTACCCGGTCGATTCAGATCAAAACGCTATCGGGGGCTCAGCCACAGGAGCAAGCCAGGTTATGGCACCTCGATGCACAGCAGATGTCGACTACGGAGCTCCATGATTTGAGAGAGCGCGTAATGGAGGCCATTCAGAGAAAGCATCTACATTCTTGAAGGGAGCGGATATCAGCCTTCTCTTCAAGACCACAGCCCGAGCGTGCTTACATTTCACGGAGCTGGATAGCACTAGGGCACCAGGCGCGACGGCGCTGACCTAGGTCGTCGGGTCAAGCGGTCCGCGATCTAGCAGAAAATCTAAATATTTCCGTATTCACATATAGTTAGATGGTGGGGGAGGCAGGACTCGAACCTGCGAAGCCATGAGGCGGCTGATTTACAGTCAGCTCCCTTTGCCACTCGGGACACTCCCCCGCTCGACGGCAGCACAATCGGGCCGGACCTTGCCGGCGGACCGAAGACGGCCATGGAACGTGAAGGCCGCGACAGCCCGGATGGGGGTGCGACCGGGCGCGTTTATGGGCGATGCGGTGGGGCAAAGTCAACCGAGGCGAACAGCTAAAATCGCCCCCGCGGGCACTCAAATTGCCATATTCCGGGACCCGTGACACAAGCGAGCCCATGAAGGATCGAAAATTCGTACCTAGGGGTCCCCGCGGCGGGGCTAAGCCCTTCAACAGGCCCGGGAAATCGGCCGGCCGGCCGGCCTGGCGGGACCGCGATTCGCACTCCGACGGGCCCGTCATCCTCTATGGCTGGCACACCGTCACCATGGCGCTGGCCAATCCGGAGCGGCGGATCCGCAAGCTGACGCTGACCGAGAACGCGGCGAAGCGGCTCGCGGACGACAACATCGCGACCCCAGTCACGCCCGAGATCGTTCGGCCTCAGGAGATCGACCGTCTGCTCTCGCCCGACGCCGTGCACCAGGGCCTGCTCGCCGAAGCCGATCCCCTGCCCTCGCCCGATATCGAGACCCTGAAGCAGCAGGGCATGGTGCTGGTGCTCGACCAGATCACCGACCCCCACAATGTCGGCGCCATCCTGCGCTCGGCCGCCGCGTTCGCGGTCAAGGCGATCGTCACCACCGCGCGCCACAGTCCGGAAGCGACCGGCGTGCTGGCGAAGGCCGCCTCAGGCGCGCTCGAGCTGGTGCCAATGGTCACCGTGCAAAACCTCGCCCGTGCGCTCACCGCGCTGAACGAACGCGGCTTCCAGACCGTCGGGCTCGACAGCGAAGGCAGCGAGGATCTCTCGGACGTCGCGCTGCGCGAGCCGCTCGCGCTCGTGCTGGGGGCCGAAGGAAAAGGTCTGCGGCAATTGACCCGCGAGACCTGCAGCGTCGTGGCGCGGCTCGACATGCCCGGCGAGATCAAGAGCCTCAACGTCTCGAACGCCGCCGTGCTCGCGCTCTATGTCGGGGCAAGCCGGCTGGGGCTGATGAAGCCGTAGCGGCTTCGCGTCACATCGAAAAGCGCCCGTCCGCATCGCGGACGGGCGTTTCGTCAGTCAACCGATCAGAGATCAGTAATAGCGGCGCAGCGCGCGGTGGCCGCCGTAGTACGGCGCCGGCGCGTGGCGGTGGGCGTAGCCGTAGCGCGGAGCGTGGCCGTAGTGCACGCGCGGCAGATAGCCATAGCGCGGACCGTAGCCGTAACGGTAAGGACGGTAGTGAGGGCGGTGATAGGGAGCCACGGCGGCGCGATAGCCATAACCGTAATTGGCGGGCGCGACGACCGCGTCTTCGCGGTAGGTCGGATACGGCGCGAAGGCGCCCGGGCCGGTGTAGGTCGGGCCCTGGTTGACGTAGTAATATTGCGTGGTCGGCTCGGCGAGACGCTCATAGGCGCCATAGCCGTAGCCGTAGCCGTACCCATAGCCGCCGCAGCCGGTGTTGCAGCCGGAATAGACCGGCGCGACCGGCTGGCACGGATTGAAGCCGCAGGCCGCGGCCGGCGCGGTGGCGGCGAACATCACGGCAGCCGCCGCGACCAATCCCGAAATCATCTGACGCATTACTCTCTCCTGTTGATTTTCGTTTTGTAGGATTTCGACGTTTCTTAACCCGGCGGCTTGCCGGGGATTTCGACATGCGGCCGCGGTCGCGGTGGCCGCGGACGATTGTTGATCTCGGGCGCGAGGATCACCGGCGGCGGATCGACGGGCACGTCCATCTGCGGCGGCAGCGGCGCCGATTGCGCGCCCCAGCTCTGGTGATAGCTCTCGGCCGGCTTCGGCAATTTGCGGTTTGCGGGCGGCTCGACCTCGAGCCGGCCGTAGCCGGGCCGCAGGCCCAGCGTCGGATAATAGTGGCCGACATTGTCGGGCTGCCGCTCGGCGATATAGCGTCCGCCATAGATCGTGGGCTGCACCTGCTGGTTCTTGCCCAGGCCCCAGACACCCTCGACCACCGCATAGGACGCGTCGATGTTGTTGATGATGATCGGCACGCCGGGACGGCCGGGAATGACGACGTCGAAGCCGCCGGCAAACGCAGTCGCAGGCAGTCCGATCAGAAAGGCGGCGAGCGCTACAGCGCGCATGTGGAGACCCCGGTTATGCGGCTGCAACCTAGCCGATCACGACGCAGAGAGGGTTAAGGCCCGCTCACCAACTTCTGGTAAGCCTAACGTGTAGGAATTGCGCGCCGCTCAAATGCTGCAAAGCGGGCTAGCGAAGCGTTAACGGCGCAAGGCGCGGGCCGCACGGAACCGCGCCGCGCGCTCACCTCGGTTTGAGTATTTGGCGTTCGAAAATTCACAGGTTTCACCGGAACGTCCGGCGTCGTGAGCGTTTAGCTCTCGTCAACAAAATGGGAGCCAACAACCATGACTATCAAACTTCTTGGAGCGACGGCGATTGCGGCGACCATGCTGGCGGGCTCTGCCATGGCGCAGACCGTCGTCAATGAACCCGGCCGCTGCTCGGCGCAATTTTCCAACGCCAACTGCCAGAATCTCGGCCCCGGAAACCCCTACACCGATCGCGGCTATCGCCATCGCCGCGTGGCCTACCGCCAGACCAATGGCGATTGGAATAACGACTGGAACAGGAGCCGCACCGGCTTCTGGCCGACCGACGTCGCGGCCGGCGTAGCCGGCGCCGCGATCGGCACCGCCGGCGCCATCGCGACCGCGCCGTTCCGCGCCTGGGACAATTCCTACGCCTACGACAATCGCTGGAATAACTCCTGGGACAACCGCACCTACGCCCAGCGCAACGGCTTCGTCTGCACGCCCGGCACCTGGTTCAAGGGACAAGACGGCCGTCGGCACATCTGCCAGTAAGACGATCCAAATCGATGCGAGAGATCAGGCGGCCCCGAGGGCCGCCTGCTTCATGCTGGTGCGACGACCTTTCGGGTTCTGGCACTTTCCAATCAAGTCTGGTATTGCGGCGCGCACGGGCAGACAGCCCCGGCACCTGCCGGCCCTGCCCGCGTCTTTCAGGCGTCGCCGGCTTAGCTCAGCGGTAGAGCAGCGGTTTTGTAAACCGAAGGTCGGGGGTTCAATCCCCTCAGCCGGCACCATCTTCTGACATCCTCAAGCCGAGCGCGTCGCCACGCTGCCTTGCTGGAAGTGCTCGGCACCTGACATCTCCACCCAGCCATGTTTCGACTGCTCGAACACCGATCTGATCGGCGCAGGGAAATCCGGATCCGCGATCGCGCCGACGGCAACGCCGATCATCGCCGGCAGATTGTCGGCCTGCCAATAGACCGTCGAGCCGCAGTCAGGGCAAAAATAGCTGCGCACCTTGCCGCCGCTTGCGGCTGTCCGAACGTATTCCTTCGGCGTTCCAGAGATCGTGACGGTCTCAATCGGATAGAAGGCACCGACACCGAACGGCGCGCCGGTCCGTCGCTGACAGTCGAGGCAATGACAGGCGACGACGAGTTGCGATGGTCCCGGGAGCGACAACGCGAGAGCGCCGCAGCTGCATCTGGCATCGATCATCGAATTTGCTCTCCATGTTTGTCGAATGCGAGTTGGAGAGGCCACGCGTGCCCCGGACGCAGCGCAGCGCCGCTTCGGCGATGCGCTGCAGAGCCGGGGTCCATTGCGCCGCATGTCGCAGTGCCGCCGTCTGGGTTCCCGCTCAGCGCTGCAACGTTAAGAGCGTTGCAGCGCGTCCGGGGCACGTCGGCAAGATCCTCACTCGGTCCCGACCTCGAACGCCAGCAGCACGTTGCCGGCGACGCCGCTCCATTGGCCGTAGCCGGAATTGGTGTAGAGCATGCCGCCGGCGATCACGGGCCCCGGGCCGTCGATCGCGCCGCCATGGGCGGGGACGCCGTTCACCGCCTTGAAATCCCGCGCGGTGTCGAACTCCCACAAGAGCTTGCCGTCGGTGGAGTAGGCGCGCAGGAAGCCGCTGACGCCGCCGGAGAATACGACTTCTGGAATCAGGCTCACCGCCGCCGACAGCGCAGGGCTGCATTGAGGGCGTTCGCCGCAGGCGACAGGCGGCACCTCCATCACGACTTTCCCGCTGGCAAGGTCGAGGCCGAACAGGCCGCCGCCTTGCGTGGAATCGAGCTGCCGCGTGCCGTCGCGCTTGAACCGCACGTCGGAGTTGGCGACATAAATGCGCTCCCCGTCCGCGGCCGATCCCCATTCGCTGCCGCCGAGCGAACCGCCCTTCCCGATCCGGGTCTGCCACAGGATCTTGCCGCCGTCGTCGGGATCGAGCGCATGCACCACGCCGGACTTCTGCGCGATGGCAAGAACGCGCCTGCCGTCGCGCAAGGTCGCGAGGATCGGCGACTGCCCGAAATCGTGATCGGGCCCGTGCTCGTCGGGACAATTGGTCTTGTCTGCAGTGAAGCAGGCGACGACGAAGGCATCCTTGGGCGTCGCCTGCTGCTTCCAGAGCAGCTTTCCGGTTGCGAGATCGAAAGCGAGGATTGCATCGGCGGTCGCGGCCGGCGGATTAGAATAGGAATTGCCGGTCGCCACATAGACGGCATTGCGCTTGGCATCGATCGTCGGCGCCGACCAGATGGCGGCACCGGACGGACCGAACAGCTGCGTGCCCCTGGCATTCTTGCCGGTCGGATGCGGTACTTCCGGAATCGTATAGGCCTGCCAGACCGCCTTGCCGGTCGCCGCATCCAGCGCGACGACGCTGCCGCGGAAGGTGCAGCATTCGTAACCGGCTTGCGAGCCCGCTGCCTCCTCGATCGAGGACACCGGCACGTAGAGCACGCCGGAATGCAGCGTCGGCGCGCCGGTGATGCGTGCGGCCGCATGCTCCTCCACCTTCGTCTTCCAGATCAGCGCGCCGGTCAGCGCGTTCACGGCATAGGCGTTGGCGCGCAAATCGCCGAAGAAGATCGCGAACTGATCGGTGCCGGGAAGCGGCGCAAAAGTGATCGCGGCGCGCACCGCCGCATCAAGCGCCAGCGTCCACAGCGTGCAGCCGCGTCGCGCGTCGAGCGCGTGCACCTTGCGATCGGTACCGCCGATGAACAGCATCCCGCCGACAATGGTCGGCGGCGCAAACGACACCGAAGCGCCGGGAAAGGCATAAGCCCATTTCAACCGCAAATGCGGCACCTGCGCTGCGGTCAGCCCGGCCATGTCGGCCGGCTGGAAGCGGCGGTTGCCGGCGTCGACGCCCCACCCGTTCCAATGCGGACCGTCGAGGGCTTGCGGAAAGCCGCTCGCCTGCTGCATGCAGCGGCCTTCCGCGTCGGCTGCAATGCCGTCAGCCGCGATCTTGCCGGTGACGAAGGACGCTATCGCGCGGCGTTCGGCGTCGCTGCGGTCCTTTGCCATCGCCGCCATGCTGCCTGAGGTCAAGGTCGCCAGCACATGGTCGAACGACATCGCCTGCATGGCGCCGCGGCCCGGCACGCGGGTCTGCGCATCGCCGTCGTGGCATTGCGCGCAATGCGCGGCATAGAGCGCGGCCCCCTGCTGTTGCGCCAGCGCCGGCGCGCTGCACCAGATCAACAACGCGGCCAAGACGGCACGTACGCTCATGCTGAGCTCCGGCATGCGAGAGGAAATCGTTTCACACAACCTGAAGTCTACCGCCGCCACCATCACGGACGCAATGGAGTTGCGCCCGGAGCCGTCACACACCCGTCGCCATGCGGTCACGGTCCGGCAACTCGTCCAGCCGCCACAGGGCGAGGCTCTTGTCGCGCCAGCCGCCGTCGCCCTCCTCGCAGCGCTCGTCGATCAACTCCCGCGGCGCGGGCCAATCGAACGGTGCCTTCGTCATGTCGAGCGCGCGCCAGTCGCCGTCCTCGCAATCGCGATTGTGCTCGACTTCCGGAAACGTCGTGACGAGCAGGAATTGCGCCCCGCTCTCGCGAAAGCGGGCGGTGACGCGGGCGATGTTCTGAAAACTCAGATGCACCAGGCAGTCCCTGCACAGGATCAGATCTGCGCGCGGCAGGGCATCGCGCGTGATATCGGCAACCAGGAATCGCCCGGTCAGTTCGCCGTCCGCCACGCGCCGGTTGTTGGCCTCGATCAGCGAGGGCACGATGTCGATACCGATATAGTCGAGATCGAGCTTGATGCGGCCGATCCAGCCCGCATCGCCGCAGGGCGCATCGAGCAGCGAGCGCGCGCCGAGCCGTTGCAACAATGGCGGAAGCGCCTCCCGGATCGCGGCGGTGGCCGTGTCCTCCGAGCCGAGTCCGGACACCGAGCTGGCCGCGCCCCAGAGGTTCGTCCGCTCGATCCGCTCGAACCGCGCAGCGAGATCGAGGCCCGCGAAATTGTCGCGGTCGGCAACGAAGCGTTCGTGTGCGAGCACGGGGGGACGATTGGCGATCATCTGACGGGCGCGAGTCGAAATTGCGATACGGGACATTATACAGCGAACACCGCCGATGGGTTACGGCCATCGTGATGACGGCAGTGCGGTTCGTCATCGCATCGGATTTCTGCTGGCGCTGTCGACGGCATTTGCGTCCCGAATATGGGACCGCTCGGAACCAACGACGCACGTCGTTCGTTCACGACCCATGCGAATTCACGAAGAGAACCGGAACATGTTTCTGCTGGCGATGGTGACACTATGCTGTGGCGCCGTGGCCGGCACGTTGACGCTGCTCGAGCCGGTGTTTCAGCCGGCCCCCGAAAGGCAGCTCGCCGAGCGGGCGGTCATCGACGTCATCAGGATATCGGATCAGACGCCGGTTCGGGTGGTGGGCGCGCCGTTCGAGCCCAACGTCAACCCGCGCGAGCGATAGCGCTCACCTCGGCAATGCCTCCGAGCCCTCCTCGGGCCGGCCATGGGCACGCGCCAATTCCTCCACGAACGCGATCACCTCCGCCCGCTTGTCGGGCGGAAGCGACAGGAACGCGCGGATGAGCCTCAGGCCCTCTTCGGCCGAACGTTCTTTTCCGGAATCCATTCGCCCACTTTCGGGCGACCGGGAAAAATATGCAACCCTTTGTTAACCGTCTTGATTCGGCGCAGCCGCTTTGCTGGAATGGCGGCGGCTGAGGTGGATCATGAACTGGATCAGGGAACGCGACGCGCTGATCGCGCAGACACTGGCCTTCGTCCAATCGGTGACCGGCAGGAAGGATGACCTGCTGCGGCCGGACGCGCCGTCAGAGGCGTCGGCAGTGACCGTCGAGGTCGTCGCGGTCGAGGCCGCCATGGTCGAGAGCGAGGCGCCCCAGCCCCCTCCGCAGCCTCAGCCCACCCAGCTTTCGCCGCAGCGGGCGATCGGCGATTTCCGCACCGAGATGCAGGCCCGCATCGCCAATTTCCGCAAGCATCAGGAGCGGTTCGAGCGCGAGCGCGAGGAATATTGTGCCGACACCCTGACCAAATTACGTGCCGCCCTCCGCGACGCCCCCGGCCCACTGGCCAAAAAGAAAAAGTAAGGCCGCCCCTCCCGTCAGAGGGCCGATAGCCAAGACCTACAGCAAATGACCTACAGCCAGGACCACACCAGCCAAAGATTGGCCGCGCAGGCGCCGAACAGCGCCAGCGTCAGCGGCAGGAGCATGTGCCCACAGGAGGTGTTCAGGTCGCTCGTCATGGCGGAAAACATCCGCTGATTCCGCCAAATGAGTCCCAGGGATTCTTTTTTTCGCGATTCAGGACTCGTTAAGGACTCAAGGCCCCGGCGAGCCAGATCACGGGTCCGTGATCGCCCGTCGCCTGGAACCCGCCGGCATATGAGGTCGTTAACGGGCTTTCCGGGAGCGGGAAGAGATGCCCTACGCCCTGTTCTGCAACGACGCCCAGATCAGCAAGGCCTATCCGAGCGAGTCCGACGTCTGGAAGCTCGCGCAGCGGAGTGGCCTGGTCGTGGATGTCAGCGCCGACCAGGATCGTCCGGGGCCGCGCCGGGTGCTCGACAATGATTACGAGATCAAACCCTGTCGGGCTGCCCAGGGCGAGGATCCCGCCAAGAACAAGGCCGAGGCCGAGCGCCAATCCAGGATCGAGCTTGAGCTGAATTCCTGAGGGGCTGCCGGCGGAAGCCACAAGGGATCAGGGCGTCGCGGTCGCCAGCGAGGCCTGCTCACCAGGCATCGCCACGCAGGCCTTGCGGCGGTGCAGCCCGCGGATCGCGCCGGTGACCTTCAGCACCTTGCCCGACGGACACGAGGCGTCCTTGACGAAAGCCACCTCGTAAGGTGCCAACATCAGAGGCTCGGATTTGAGGATTGTCTGTGCAGAGCACGGCAGGCCAAGGAAGCACGAGAGCACCACCGCCGACACCAAGATACGCATGTCCGTCGTCCCACCAGCCCGGTAATTCTCATATAACGCCTTCCGGAGCACGAGTTCCGTAAGCGGCAAAAATTATTTTTGCTTTACCCAGATCCCATGACGCGCGTGAGAAGGCGCGCGCCGGAATGTTTGCCTGCAAATGACGCGCCAGATGGTTCACGCATTGCAAATGCAGGGCTGGCCGACTGCGCCTCGCGGACAAACGAAAGGCCGGCAGAGCCGGCCTTTGTCAGAGCGTGATCGCTGGTGGAGGGTCAGTAGCGCGAGGCCGCCGGACCGCCCCAGCCGAAACGGTAGTTCACACCGACCTTGACGGTATGCTCGTCCTCCCGGCCGCGGACCCCGGCGATGTCGGCCGGCCCCGAGGTGAAGGTGGTGCTGCCGAAATTATAGTACTGGTACTCGGCCTTGGCGGACCAGCTCGGCGCGAACATGTATTCGAGGCCGGCGCCGACCGTGTAGCCGTCCTTGCTGTTGCCGGTCGTGGTGAACGCCTGCGGCACGCCGGCGATGTTGACGCCGAGATTGTTGTTACGCCAGGCGTAACCGCCCTTGGCGTAGAGCAGCGTCGGTCCCCAGGTGTAGCCGATACGGCCGGTCACCGACCCGATCTGGTCGGTGTTGGACGTCACCTGCGTGCCCAGCGGGAACGTGACACCGTTGTTGTTGGTCGGCAGCCAGGAGTACTGAGCCTCGATACCCACCACCCAATTGGGGGCGAACTGGTAGTCGAAGCCGCCCTGCACGCCGCCCATGAAGCGGGCGTCGCTGGACTGGAAGCTGCTGTCGCCGGCAAACGCGCCGCCGACATGACCGCCGATATAGAAACCGGTCCAATTATAGATCACCTGCGGCGGCGTATAGGCCGGCGCCTTGGCATAGGTGCGCGGCTGCACGTCCGCGGCCGCCGCCGGCGCGGCCAGCGCAAGCAGAGCGGCTGCACCCAGCAAAATCGATTTCATGATCATCCCCGTTCTTTCACATACGACACTCAGGAAACAACGTGGCGTGAATTGGGTTGCTTCGCGGCGATGCCGGAACGTTGATTGTTCGTTACTGTGACGGGGTGGCAACATCGCGATTTTGTTCCATCCCGCCGCCTCACGCCGACTGATTTGTCGCCTGCGCAAGACCTGCTGTACCAATTTGTCGCAACGCCAAACCGCCCCGTTCAAAGCTCGCCGAAATGTGATCCAGCGGCTCCGGCGATCCTCGTTCTAGCACCAGGCCGTGAAGGCCGGCTTTGCGCTACCGCGTCATCTTTTCCAGTTCCGGAAAGGGTGCGTAAACCGCGCCGGCACAGAGCTCGCTGGTCCGGTCGACGACACGGTCCGCTCGTCCGTTGACGAAGATCACCGCGCGTTCCCGCATGGCCTTGTAGCTGCCGTCGGTCTCGCGCGGGGTGAAGTGCAGACAGCTCACATAGAACTGCCGGCCGCCGACCTCGCGCTGGACCGGCTCGGCCATGCTGGCTTCGCGCACACCGACCGGATTGTTCAGATAGGTGCGCATCAGCGCCAGCGTGTCGCTGCGGAAATTGTCGGGAAACGGCTGCGGTCCCCCGGCCTGGGTCCCGCCCATGAAGGTCGGACGGTCGCCATCGCTGCCGAAACATGCCGCAAGCGCCAGCGGCAATACCAGGACCGATGCCGAGCGCACCGCACGTTTCGCCAATCGCCCCACAGCTCACGCTCTCCACGCGCACAGACCCAGGTCATGTTCTAGCCCCAAGGTCGCGCAAAGGGAATTCGGTCCTGCGCGGAAGGCACCGTCAACAACGCACCGCACCGCCGCCGGCGCCTGCGCTTTCGCACAGGCGCCGGGACGGGCCTGAAGTCCGTACGCGGCGGCGGGCAATGCAAGGTGCCGCCGCGCGGAATCAGACGTTAGCTGCGCTTCTCGCTGGTGGCCGGCTTGGTCAGGTCCGGCTGCACCTTCTGCGACTTCTTGGCCGACAGATGCTTGTGGTGATGGCGATGCGTGCGCACCGTCTTGTGCTCGTCCGTGGCCGCCGCATTGGCGTTCATCGCCTTCGACTTGGTATCCGCCTTGGTATCCACCTTGGCGTCCGCCTTGACGTCGGCGGGCTTGACATCAGCGGGCTTGACGTCAGCGGCCTTGGCGTCGGGCTTGACGCCGGCGTCCGGTTTTGCGGCGGCGGTGGACGCCTTGGTCTGGCTCTGGTCCGCCTTGATCACAGGGGCGGTCGTGGTGGTCTTGCCGGCCTCGGCGGCGAAGGCCGGGGCTGCGATCACGGAAGCTGCGAGCAAGGCTGCGGAAATGGTCTTCAGCATGATGGTCTCCTCTTGGAAGGATCTCGAGGCGGCGCCCTCTCGCCTACCCTTCGATCGTAGGTCGGAACCTAGAGGCGACGCACTGAACCCAGTCTGAAGCCCCTAGCAGGCTTCCGTTCATCTCGATGACAAGTTTGTCATCTGCAGCTGGGCGAACAGATCGTGCGAAGCGGGAATGTTTCCGCCAGACGGGTGTTTCGGTCTTCGGGCAATCGTGTAGGATCGCCACGTTCCATACGGGAGAATTTAGATGCGCAAACTCTCAATGCTTGTCGTGCCGGGACTGGTCGCCATGTCGCTGGCGGCCGCACCGGTGCTGTCCAGCGCCTATGCCGCGGGCGGCGACTCCCCTTCGCCGCCGCCGAGCTCGGACTCATCGACCAAGAAGGGCAAGAAGAAGAGCTCTTCCGTTAACGATCCCAAGTTCCTCGCCGCCTATCGCACCGCCTACACCGTGATCTACGACAACCACGACTACACCGGCGCGATCGGCCAGCTGAAGTCGCTGAAGCGCGACGACGTCGCCGACGTCGCCAATCTGATCGGCTATTCCTATCGCAAGCTCGGCGACTACCAGTCGTCGAAGGTCTATTACGAGCTGGCGCTGAAGGACGATCCGAACCACGTCCGCACCTGGCAGTATTACGGCCTCTGGCAGCTCGAGCAGGGCAACCGCGAACAGGCGCAATATCATCTGAACAAGATCGCTTCGCTCGCCGGCACCGACAGCTCCGAATATCGCTCGCTTGCCGCCGCGCTCGACAAGCCGACCGGCGCGACGCTCGTGTACTGAAGACATCGCATCTTCATGAAGCGAACGGGCACAACCTTTACGGGTTGTGCCCGTTCCGCTTTCTCGGCTAGCCTCCCGCACCAACCTCCCCCTCGCAAATTGGTAGCGCAATGGACCCGTGGCTGCGATCCGCGATCGACTACATCAGCTCCTGGATCGAATTCCAGCTGACGACAATCCAGCAGCCCGGCGTCATCGTCGCCTTCGCCCATCGCGGCGAGATCGTCGCCGAGCACGCATTCGGCCTTTCCAATCTCGACACCGGCGAGAAGCTCACCCCGCGCCACCGCTTCCGCATCGCCTCGCACTCCAAGAGCTTCACCTCGGCCGGCATCATGAAGCTGCGCGAGCAGCGCAAGATCCGGCTTGACGATCCCGTGGGCGATTATGTCGGCGGCCTGCATCCGCGCGTCGCCGAGACGACGATCGCGCAAGTGCTGTCGCACAGCGCGGGATTGACGCGCGACGGCGCCGATTCCGGCCAGTTCATCGACAGCCGCCCCTATCTCGACACGAAAGAGTTGCTCGCCGAATTGAAGCTGCCGACCGCAATCGAACCCGGCACCCGCTTCAAATATTCCAATCACGGCTTTGGGCTGATCGGCCTCGTGATCGAAGCGGTGACCAGGGACCCCTACCCGGTCTGGATCAAGCGCGAGATCATCGAACCTGCGGGCTTGCGCGAAACCGAGCCGAATGCACCGCTTGCCAAGGGCACGCCGTTCGCGTGCGGTCATACGCGCATCGTCCCGCTGGGCGAACGCTGCGTGATCCCCGGCAACAATCCCGCACACGCGATGGCATCCGCCGCAGGCTTCGTCGCCACCGCCGCCGACACCGCCCGCTTCTTCGCGCAGCTCGCGCCCAACGCGAAGAAGAGCATGCTGTCAGTCGCAAGCCGCCGCGAGATGACGCGGCATCATTGGCGCATCCCGCAGAGCTTCGAGGGCTATTACGGCTTGGGCGTCAATGCCGGCAAGACCGACGGCTGGGACTGGTTCGGCCATGGCGGCGGCTTCCAGGGCTACATCTCGCGGACCTGCGCGATTCCGGCTTGCGAGCTTTCGATCAGCATCCTCAGCAATTCGATCGACGGTGCCGCGCCGTTCTGGATGGACGGCGCAATGCAGATCCTGCGAGTCTTCCAGACCCGCGGCGCACCTGACCGCCGCCTGCGCGACTGGACCGGGCGCTGGTGGACGATCTGGGGCGCGACCGACCTCGTTCCCGCCGGCAACCGCGTGCTGGTCGCCAATCCGCAGTTCAACAATCCGTTCATGGATGCCGCCGAGATCGAGGTCACCGGCCGCGACATCGGCAAGCTCGCCTGGGCCGCCGGCTATTCCAGCCATGGCGAGCCGGTGCGCCGGATCCGCGACAAGCGCGGCAAGGTCAGTGACATCTGGATCGCCGGCGCGAATGTGAAGCCGGAGCGCGTCGTGGCGAAGGAGATCTCCCGCCGATATCCGCCGCGCAAACGGCGGCCTACTCCCTGATCAATCGCTCGACCTCGCTGCGCAACGCCTGCCGCGAGCCGCCCTGCGAATAGAACATGTGGCCGCCGGGATAGACCGCGAACTTGACGCGCTGCGTCACGAAGGCGGGCATCTGATCGAGCACCCGCTTGGTTCCGAAATAGGGCGTGGCAAGGTCGAACAGGCCGTGCGCGACCAGCACGTTCAGCTTCGCGTCGGTGGCGAGGATCTGGCGCAGCTCGGACACCGATTGCGGCGGGTTGATGCCGCGGCCGAAATCCCAGTGACCTTCCACGGTGCCGTTCAGGACCTCATAGGAGCCGTCGGGCTTCCAGTTGAGCTTGCGTGAGAGCACGTCGACCGCAGCGCTCGTCAGCGGCGCCTGGAGCGCATCGCCGGAGGGGTCGCCGAACCGCGAGCTGCTCGAATCCGGATAGGGATCGAAGCCGCGCACGGAGCCGTCGTAGCGTCCCGTCACCTTGCCGTTCTTGCGGTCGAATTCGCGGCGAAACTCGCCGACGTCGAAGCGCCCGGCAAGGCGGCGGCTCACCGCCTGGTCGATGCCGGTGAGCTCGGCGACCTTGTCGGCCAGACGATTGGTGGCCTCCTTGTCCGCCTCGCCCTTGACGAGGTCGGCCAGGAATTCGCCGCGCGCGTAAGCCTCGACGTCGGCGAGGTCGGCGCGCTTGACCGGCCCTTTGGCTTCGCGCGCCACCGCCACATAGCTCGGCAGCGTCGCGACATATTGCAGGAGGCTGGTGCCGGTGAACTCGCGGAAATCCAGGAGCGGCGACACCAGGATCAAGCCCCGGACGCCGACGCCGTGCTGGATCTGCAACTGGCGCACGACCTTGGGCCCGCGAATACCGCCATAGCTCTCGCCCGCGACGTATTTCGGCGAGGTCAGCCGGTCGTGCTTCTCGAGCCAGCGGCGGATCACGAGCGCGATCGCGTTGACGTCGCCGTCGACGGAATAGAACGACTTGCGTGCGTCCTCGCCGCTCGCAATGAAGCGACTGTAGCCGGTGCTGACGGGATCGATGAAGACGAGGTCGGTGAAGTCGAGCCAGGTCTCCGCGTTCGGCTTCACCTCGGGCGAGGCCGACGGCGACAGCGCATCGCCATCGAACGGCAGCCGCCATGGACCGGCCGCGCCGAACTGGAGCCACGCTGAGGATGCCCCGGGTCCGCCGTTGAACAGGAACGTGACCGGGCGCGTGGCGCGGTCGGCGCCGTCGAGCTGGTAGGAGGTATAGGCGATGTCGGCCAGCGGCTCGCCCTTGCCGTCGAACACGCGGATGGAGCCAGCGGTCGCGGCGAAGTCGAGGGTACGGCCGGGCAGCGCCAGGGTCTGCTTCGTGGTCGAATCCGGCGGGAGACGGTGCGGCTCGGCCGAGGACGAACTCTGCGGCCCGCTTTGCGCACCGCTGCCGCGCCCGCCCTTCTGTCCGGTTGGCGCCGCCGTCTCGGCGCGCGGCTGCGGCGGATCCTCCGCCCGCGCAACACTTGCAAATGCGACCAGGGCCATGGCCAGTACGACCCCGGTTCGTCGCAGCGTCGGCAAGATCGTGGGCATGATCGTTCTCCCTGCCCGGCTGTCATAGCCGAGACGCAGCGAAGCTAGCGAGGAATTGCGACCGTTTGCAGGATCACCATTGGATAGCGCATCCCCGCCGGGCCCCAATCAACCCGTTTTGTTCTCTGGATCGACAATGGCCCGTTTGCCTCGAAAGGCGGTCATCCTCGACAATGGAGCCAAACCTCGTATAGACGAGCCCGGCGGAACTTCCTCCAGCAGCGGCCGTGCCCGACAAGCCATGACCAAGCCCCAGCGATACGACCGGATCGCCTTCGTCGCCAGCTCGAGCAACGAGGCGCAGGTCGCCTTTGACCAGCTCACCAGGGACTATGGCAATTGCGACCCCAAGGAGGCCGACATCGTGGTCGCGCTCGGGGGCGACGGGCTGATGCTGCAGACGCTGCACCAGAACATGCGCACGGGAAAGCCGATCTACGGCATGCATCGCGGCACCGTCGGCTTCCTGATGAACGAATACTCGACCCACGACCTGCGCGCGCGGCTCGAGGCCGCGCACGAATCCGAAATCAATCCGCTCCTGATGCGCGCGACCGACGTCAACGATTGCGTCCACCTGCACCACGCCATCAACGAGGTCGCCCTGTTCCGGCAGACCTACCAGGCCGCGCGCCTGCGGATCATGATCGACGAGCGCGAGCGCATGCCCGAGCTGATCGCCGACGGCATCATGGTGGCAACGCCGGCCGGCTCCACCGCCTACAATCTGTCCGCTCAGGGACCGATCCTGCCGATCAACGCGGCGCTACTGGCGCTGACCCCGATCAGCGCCTTCCGCCCGCGGCGCTGGCGCGGCGCCCTGCTGCCCAACACGGCCTATGTCGTCATCGAGGTGCTGGAGGGCGACAAGCGACCGGTGGCAGCGGTCGCCGACCACGACGAAGTGCGCGACGTTCGCCGGGTCGAGGTCTTGTCCGACAAGACCATCTCGATGCGCATGCTGTTCGACCCCGGCCACAGCCTGGAAGAGCGCATCCTGCGCGAGCAGTTCGGCTACTAGAACCACCCGCCGCCGCAGCTTCGGTCGCAACCCTTCGTTAACCTCCGCCGCGATATGGTTAACGAAGGTTGACCGCTTTTGGCCCGGGCGTCATGTTCCGTATCGACTTCAACAAGCTGCGCTTCCTCGTCTGCGACGACAATCCGCACATGCGCCGCATCCTGCGGACGCTGCTGCATTCGTTCGGCGCGCGCGAAGTCTATGAAGCCGAGGACGGCGCCACGGCGCTCGAAATGTACAGCCATTACGTGCCCGACATCGTCATCACCGACTGGGCGATGCCGATCTTCGACGGGCTCGAGCTCGCGCAGATGATCCGGCAGCCGGAATCCAAGGGCAACCCTTACGCGCCGATCATCATGCTGACCGGCCATTCCGAGAAGCGCCGCGTCACCGTCGCGCGCGATGCCGGCGTCACCGAATTCCTGGCCAAGCCGATCTCGGCCAAGGGGCTCTATCAGCGCATCCTCAACGTCGTCGCCAATCCCCGCCCCTTCATCAAGACCAAGACCTATTTCGGGCCGGACCGGCGCCGCAATACCAATTCCGCCTATATGGGTCCCGAGCGCCGCGTCGGCGAAAAGCACGAGGTGCTCCAGCAGCCCTCGCTGCTCGACAAGGCCCGCTCCACCATCTAGCGCAACGTCTTCAGGCGAGGCAGGCAACATGGCGAAGAACAGCGCAAAGGACATCGAGGTCAAAGCCTTCGCCACGCATCAGATCATCACGCAGCCGAACCCACTGCGCAAGGTGCTGCGCCGCGTCGACGAGAAGGACCTGGACGATCCAATCGGCCGCGCCGAGCAGGCGCTTGCGGGCCTTTCCGGCGAGTTCAAGCACTGGATGACGACCGAGGTCAACCGTCTGTCGGCCGCCTATGTCGCCATCCGCAATGACGGCTTCACCAAGGAAAGGCGCGACGAGCTGTTTCACGCCGCTCACGACATCAAGGGCGACGCCGTGACATTCGGCTATCCGGCCGCGGCCGGAATCGCCGAGAGCCTGTGCCGCGTCATCGAGCACGCGCCCGATCTGGAAAAGGTCCCGGCCGAACTGTTCACGCACCACATCAACGCCGTCCTCGCCATCGTGCACGAGAATACCAGGCTCGACACCATCAGCGTCTCCACCGAGCTCAACCGCCGCCTGCGCAAGATCGCCGACGACTATCTCGCGCACGTCAACCGCGACCGCCCCGAACATCTCGAGGTGATCCTGGCGCCGAGCATCGCGCCCGGGGAGTAAGGTCCAGCTCTCTCCTCGTCATTGCGCGCGGCACTTGCGACGAAGCAACGACGGAATGTGAGGCTGCTCCATCCACACGGGCAGTATCGTAGGGTGGGCAAAGCGAAGCGTGCCCACCAATCGATTCTGAACTGCGCGGATAGATGGTGGGCACGGCGCTTCGCGCCTTTACCCACCCTACGGCATCTCGCTACGCCGCAATCAGGTCGTCGTACAGCGGATCGATTGCATCGTCCGCGACCAGCTCGTCGCAGAACAGTCTCGCCTCTTCCCGTGCCGATTCCGTGGCGAAGCGGCGCAGCAGGACCATCAGAGGCTCGGTGGCGCCGCGTTCGGTCTCGCAATGGGTGAGCACGCGCTCGACCATGCGGCGGCGCAGCCGTGCCGCACCGTCGTCGCTGCCGACAAAGCCCTGCTCATGGCAGGCATCGAGCGCGACCTGGAACGCCGCGAACGTCGCCTCGGGCAGCCCGGCGCGCCGGAGCAGCGCATGCAGGCTGTTGCCGCCGCGATCGTGCAGCAGCGAAGTGACGCGCGCCAGCGGCAGATCGGCAAGCTCGGCCAGCGCCGCGTCGAACAGATCGAGATTGCTCGACAACAGCGCGCGCAGGATCAGGCCGGCGGTCAGCTGGCCCGTGACGCGCAGATGATGCACCAGGCCCTGCATGTCCTCGCCGCGCGAGCGCGCCGCGATGTTGATGGTGGAGCGGTCGCGCGCCTCGATCGTGATGCGATCGGCACGATCGGCGCTCAGCCAATTCCGCGCCACGACGAATTGCGCCAGCGTCTCGGAGAGCTTTGCCACCAGGGCGGCGCGGGTCGCGGACGGCAGGTCATCCAGCACCAGCATCGCCTCGCGGATCGCCGCGAGATGGCCGTGGCGCTCGACGATGCGATTCCACGAGAACGGCGCAAGCTCGGCATGGGGATTTTCGATCAGCTCGAGCGCGGCCGCCGCGCAGCCGACTTCGGCGATGGCGGCGCAGACCGAGACCGGCAGCGCGACGCGGCGGGCGACCGCGCATTGCACCTCGTCATTGCCGGTCGCAACGATGTCGACGAGATCGGCGTCGATCAGCAGCGGGGAATGTTCGAGCACCGGCAGCGCGACGGTCGGCTGGTCCGCCGAGAGCGCCCGCACGATCGATGCCGGCGCGTCAAGGCTGCGCGCAAAGGCCTCGGCCATCGCCTGCCGCACCAAGGGCGAGGGATCGTCGAGCTGCATCAACAGCGCGCCTTCGGCGGCGACGCGGTCCTCTGTCGAAAGGTCTGAGATCAGCCAGGCCCGGGCCAACGCCCGTGTTGCCTCGGCCCGCTCGCCGGCGGACGCCGTCCTGATCCAATTAATGAACTGCCGAACAATCATGCTGCTTCCGGCTTACACACAACAAACGAAAAGAGTGACGGCTCGTCACCTGCAACACAAAATAAACCACGACGCTTAACAAAGCGTTCACCATAACTGGCTGGTTTCATTGACGTTTTGTTAATGGAACAAAAACACTACCCACACTTGCACCGACAGCAACGCACGCCTTCAGCGAATGCGCTGATGCGCCGGGGCCCAGAATTTTCGAGAGGAATTCGCAGCACGGGGTCCCGGCTCAGCGCAGCAGCGTTTCACGCTGCAGCGCGTCCGGGACACGAGACGGCGACTAGCTCGAGAACGTGCCGCTGCGATCGCTGAACAGATCGAGCGGTTGCGGCGGACGCACGTCAGGCGCGGCTGACGCGACGGACGTCAGCGAGGCGTTGTTGCCCCACAATTTCTGCACCGTGGTCGAGACCGGCTGCGTGGTGTCGCCGGGCTGGTAGATCGAACGGAAGGCCGGTGTGGTCGGCGCATTGTCCGCGACCGTCGTCGGCGATGTCGCACTGACGGGCGTCGCCGCGCGTGTATTCGGGAAAGTCTGGAGATAGCTGGCGTTGTCGATGACCGGCGCGGTCGGCTGCACGCCATTCGCGCTCGCGACCTCGGCGGTCGACGGCGTGCCGCCATACATCGCCATTGCGCTGCGGGTCACTTTCGAATTGGCCGCGCTGGCATAGCGCGCGTCCAGCACCGAATAGACCTCGGAGACGCTGCGGGCGCGGCCGTCCCTCGCGTAGAAGATCGAACGATTGGCGGACGCTGCGTTCGGAAATAGCCGCGCACCGACCGCCTGCGGATTGTCCTCGGCATTGGCGATCAGTTTCGCGGCGCCTCCGACGCCCATGAAATGCGCCATGTAGAGCTCGCTGTCGCTCGGCCTGCGCCCGAGCAGGCCGGTCAGCTTGAAGCTGTTCGACTGCGTCAGCGCCGCCGCCATGCTGGAAGCGGCTTGCGGATCGTCGCGCAGCTTCATGATCGACCGCTTCATCACGGGATCATCGACGGTGTAGCTGCCCGACGACGTCCTGGTGATGGCATCGGAATAAGTGCCGTAGCCGAGCTGGGTGCCGGCCTCCTTCACGGTGCCGAGCCAGGTCTGGTCGATGAACTGGTAGAGCCCATGCGCGGACGAGGTGGTGGCCCCTGCCGTGGGATCGAAATCCGATTCCATCTTGGCGGTGGTCAGCATGTACTGGAAGCTGACGCCGCTGATGTTCGAGGCCTGTTTGATCGCACCGGCGACGCGCGCCCGCGCCGGATCGAGACCGGCCGTCTGCGTGGCGCTGGAATTGTCGACCGACATGATGAAGTGCCCGCCCCGCGCGGCGTTGAGCGGCGCCGGCAATTCGGACGCCTGTCGTCTCACCGTGGGACAGGTATGGTTAATGCGGGGTTAATCCTGGTGTCGCCGCCCCACTTCAAGTCATTCCGGGGCGCACCGCAGGTGCGAGCCCGGAATCCATTTCGCCGCGCGTAATGCCGTGCGATGGATTCCGGGTTCGCGCTTCGCGCGCCCCGGAATGACAGCTACTTCTTGTAGACCGCGTCCGGATCAAACAGCCGCGCCGCATCGGCGAAGACCAGCTTGGCTCCACCGCCCTCACCCTCGACCCTGCGATAAAAGCACGACCGCCGCCCGGTGTGGCAGGCAGCCCCGATCTGCTCGACCCGGATCCAGACTGCGTCCTGGTCGCAATCGGTGCGCATTTCGATCACGCGCTGGGTCTGACCCGAAGTCTCGCCTTTTCGCCACAAGGCATTGCGCGAGCGGCTGAAGTACCAGGCCTCGCCGGTCGCGATCGTCTTCCGCAGAGCCTCCTCGTTCATGTGCGCGACCATGAGCACGTCGCCGGTGGCGGCGTCGGTCGCAACGCACGTCACGAGCCCGGCCGCGTCGAACCGCGGCTGGAAGGACAGGCCTTCCTCGATCTCATGGGAGTGAGCGGACACGACGACCTCGCAAGAGCATGACCCGGAAAAGTGCGCAGCGGTTTTCCGACAAGGTCATGCCCAACATGACCATCGCGAGGTCAGCGCGTGCCTCGCACCAGGGACAGGAAGCGGGCCTGCTCCGCAGGATTGTCGCGGAACATGCCGGTGAAGCGGCTGGTGAAGGTGGAGGCGCCATGCTTGGCGACACCCCGCACCGACATGCAGGTATGCTCGGCCTCGATCAGCACGGCAACGCCGCGGGGCTTCAGGACCTCGTCGATCGCTGCCGCGATCTGCGCCGTCAGATGCTCCTGGGTCTGGAGCCGGCGGGCGAAGATGTCGGTGAGGCGGGCGAGCTTGGACAGGCCGACGACGCGCTCCACCGGCGTATAGGCGATGTGCGCCTTGCCGTAGAACGGCATCATGTGATGCTCGCACTGCGAGGTGAACTCGATGTCGCGCACCAGCACGAAATCGTCATAGCCGGCGGTCTCGCCGAACGTGCGGTCGAGCACCTCGGCCGGACATTGGTGATAGCCCTGATACAGCTCGTCGAAGGCCTCGACGACGCGGCGCGGCGTGTCGAGCAGGCCCTCGCGCTCGGTGTTCTCGCCGATATAGGCGAGCAGCGTCTTCACCGCCGCTTCCGCCTCTGCGCGCGCCGGGCGCGGCTGGTCGGCGCGGACGGCGGCCGCGAGGAATTCAGCGGGATCAAGCTCGGCCGGCCGGCTCTCGGGCTGCCGGTCAGAGGGCTTGCCCGGGCGGATGGATTTGATTGCAGCGTCCATATCGACTCCGTTCGACGGCCTTGACGGCCGGAGTGTCACCGGCAGACGGGGCGGGCAAGCCGCCGGACGCCTGAACAGAACAGTTTCGGCGGAAAGGGTCCTGAGCTCAAAACGCTGACGGCATAGATCCGGATCACCGCCCCGTATCGCTGGACTGTATTTCCACCAGTTCCGACCCTATATAGGACCCTGGACGACGCCCGCCAAGGCCGATCGGGTGCCGAAGTGGGCATGGACGCGCTGGACTCCATCACATGCTGAACGACATTTATAACAAGCGGATCATCGAGTTGGCCGGGAATATTCCGCGCCTCGGACGGCTGCCGGACCCCGATGCCTCCGCCACCGCCCACTCCAAGCTGTGCGGCTCGACCGTCAAGGTCGATCTCAAGATGACCGGGGACACCGTCACCGACTTCGCCCATGACGTGAAGGCGTGCGCGCTCGGACAAGCTTCTTCATCCATCATGGCAAGTCGGGTTGTCGGCTCGACTGCGAGCGAACTCCGTGAGTTACGCGAGACTGTTCGCAAGATGCTGAAGGAGAACGGTGCGCCTCCGGAAGGCAAATGGGAGGAGATCAAGTTCCTCGAGCCCGTCCGCGACTACAAGGCGCGCCATGCCTCGACGCTGCTGACCTTCGATGCCGTGGTTGACGCGATCGGCCAGATCGAGGCCAAAGCCAAGCAGCCGGCTGCGGCACAGGGCTGAGCCCAATATTGTCATGCCGAGGCGCGCGCCAGCGCGAACGCTGGTGCGCAATTGCGCACCTGAGAATCTCACGCTTCAATATCTGGATTCCGGGTTCGTCGCTTTGCGACACCCCGGAACGACAATGGGTGGAGCTTACTTCGGCGTCGCTGCAGCCGGCGCGGCCACACCGCCCGTCGGCACCACGGCTTCCGCCGTCTTGGTCGACTTCGCAGGCTGCTCCGGTTCCACGCCGAACCTTGCCTGCGTCTTCGGGGCAAGCTCCGCCATCGCCGGTGCGGAAATCTCCACATGCGGCAGCACGTCGGCAACGAGATCTGTCGTCACGAGATTGGTGAGCTTGAGCTCGCCGGCGTCCAGCTCGTGCAGATCTTCCCAGGGCGGAACGCTGAGCGCGAGCGACAGCAGGTCGCCGGCGCCGCCCATGTCGAAAGTGTATTTGGCAAGCCGGCCGATGTCCCGCTCCACGATCATCAGATCCTGCGCGCTGTAGCTCGCCGCCTTGGCATCATCGGCGCGGTCGCCCATCCAGATCTGGTGGACGCGGACATGGGCGGCTTCCGGCACGTAGCGCTTCTTGCCGGCCAGCAGCAGGAACACGCACATGGATTCGCAATAGGCCTCAGGCGCGACCGTCGGGCGGGCCGACTGCCCGCCGCGCAGACTCACGCCGACCGTGGTCAGCAGGCCGAGATTGCGGAAACGTCGGCCAAGCGTGATTGCGTCATTGACGGAACCGCCGCTGGAATCGAGCACCACGGTGGCGCCACCAAGCTGGCGTCCACGAGAAAATTCTTCGAAATCCTTCGGTGTGTCGGCGGTGATGACGCCGACCGCGCTGACCCAGCCGCGGCAATTCGGCTCGCAGGCGACCCAGCTGAACTTCATCGGCAGCTTGCGCTCTTCGAGTGCGCTCCCCGCTCGGGCCGACGACCCGAGTGTCGCGACGGCGCCAGCCAGCACGATTCCACACGCGGCGGTTCCCACCAGCAACCAACCGCGAAGATTAAGGGAGTTCAGAAGTCTCAATCTGGTTCCTTCCCCAAGCCCCTAAGGTCCCCAACAATCCTTGGTAGCGCCCTCTGAGTCCATCATACAGGCGTATGTTTCTCACATGGACGTCACAAAAATGGTATCCGTGGGAATACAGATCGTCCACAAGTACTTGCTGCACTGCTCCCAAAAAGCATGCAAAATATGGCGCATAAACAACAACTTACAGTTCCCTGCGTCGGAACCGTGCAATACCTCGCTCACCATGACAGCATTGTGCACATGAAGCATTCAGCCTGCGCGCACTGTTCCAGTTCGCTCGATGGGGCGCTTCGGCTCCCGCGCCGATTCGGCCGTGCGCTGATCTGGCTCTACCGCCACACGCTGTCGCCCCTGGTCGGTTACAATTGCCGGCATCTGCCGACTTGCTCCGTCTACGGCGACGAGGCGATCGAACGGTTCGGGCTGTGGGCCGGCGGCTGGATGACGCTCGCACGACTGCTGCGCTGCAATCCCTTCGGCACCTCAGGCATCGACAACGTGCCGCTTGCCGCACCGAAAGCCGCGCGCTGGTATCTGCCATGGCGCTATGGCCGATGGCGTGGGGTCAATGCCCCCTGACGCTTGCTGCGGTGCTTGACCATCGCCGCCCTGACCGGAACCGGCACTTTCCGCACGCGTTGTTTCGATGCTCCCACGGGAGGAAACAACAATGCGCTGGAAAATCAGCCCTCATTTTCACTACCGGCATGGTCCGAATTTCGGTCACAGAGGACACGATCCCAGAACCATCGACCTGCTCGCCGTCGTCGCGCTGCTCGCGCTCGTCCTCGGCTCAGGTTGGTATCTGGCGAGGAGCTTCGCGACACAGCCAAGCACGACGACGTTCATCGTGCCGAGCCAGAGCGTGCATTGGTAGCTCAGAGATCCAGCACCAGCCGCTCGGCATCCGAGCCCGCCACGCAAACCATGAGATAGCGTTCGCGTTCATACGGCGACAGGATGCGGTCGCGGTGAACCGGCTTGCCTTCGATCCATCCGACCTTGCAGGCGCCGCAGATGCCGCCGCAGCAGGATGTCGCGATGTCGATGCCTCCCTCCTGCAATGCGGCCAGCATGGTCTGGCCGGCCCGCACCTCGATCTCGGCGCCCGAGCGTGCCAGTGACAGTGTGAACGGCTTGGCGTCGGGATCGATGACCGGTGGCGGTGCGATGAACCGCTCGATATGGACGCTCGCAGCGGGCCACGCTGCAGTCACCCGCTCGAAATCGTGGGTCATGCTCTCCGGGCCGCAGCAGGCGACCATCGTCTCAGATCCGCCCTCTCCGACGAGCGCTGCGAGATCGGGACGTCCGTTCCGGGACGTCCGATGCACGATGATACGCCCTTCTTCGACCAGCGCGCCGAGATGCGTGGCGAGCGGCACCTCCTCGCGCACGATCAGATGCAGCGTGAAGTCGGCTTGCTTCGTTCGTTCGAGATGCCGCGCCATGGACAGGAACGGCGTCACGCCGATGCCGCCAGCCAGGAACACGTAGCGCGCGATGCGCGCTTGGGGCTCAAGTCCGCCGCGTGGCAACGACACGCCGATGACATCGCCGATGCCGATTTCGTCGTGCAGCGCCTGCGAACCACCGCGTCCATCCGCTTCGCGCTTCACCGCGATGACATAGCGCGTATTGTCCGCGGGCTCGTTGCACAGCGAATAGGTGCGGACCAGCCCGTTCGGCAGATGCAGATCGATATGCGCGCCGGGCTTGAACGGCGGCAGTTCCCACCGGTCGGGATCTGCCAGCGTGAACAGTTTGATGCCTGCCCCCGCCTCCTCGATGCCGGTGACGACCGTCTTGACCGTCGTGATCGGTCGCGCGCTCATGCCGCATTCCGCACGGTATCGCCGACCCTGACGATGCCGCCTTGCAGGATCTTGCAGTTGAGGCCGGAGCGATTGATCAGGGGATCGAAGATCGCCTTCCCGATGATCTCCTCGATGTGCCGGCACGGCACCGACAGCCGCGTCGCTTCCAGCAGGGTCTCGCCCAGCCAGAAGCGGCGGCCGACGAGATGATTCAGCGGCACGCCCTCCACCGTGACGTTACGCCGATGCTCTTCCGGTCCGAGCTCGATCCCGGCGTCGCGCTTCAGCGCAACCAGCGTCTCGAGTTCGAACAGGGTGACCTGCCGGCCCTCTTCCGGCTTGTGCGAGTAAAACCCCTCTTCCTTGCCGATCATGTAGCGGTCGCCCTCGATTCCTTTCCCGGCGACGAGGGTGATGGTCTCGGCTGCGCGCATCGGCAGAAACGCGCGCGGCGTGAGATGGAGGAAGCGCACCACGCCGGTCCACCCGAGCGGTGCTGCGCCCTGCGCCGCACCGGCGCTGATCGTATCAAGCATGACAAATCCTTTTGAGAAGCCGTGGCGCCGCCGGCAGCGGCGCCGCGGGATCAGGTCAGTTCCTTGTTCGCCATCTCCGGCGCGAACGTGGTCGCGATCGCGGTGATCGCGGCGCAGGCGACGAGCAGCAGCGAGACCGGCCAGGTGGCGCCGCCGCTCCAAGCCATCAGAGAGGCCGCAATCAGCGGCGTCAACCCGCCGCTCAGGGCCGCACCGACCTGGAACCCGAGCGAAGCACCGCTGTAACGCAGCCGCGCGGTGAACAGCTCGGAGTACCAGGGCGCGCCGATACCGAACATGACCATCTGACCGAAGGTGATCGCGACCACGATGGTGCAGACAACGATCGTCGGATCGCGGGTATCGAGCAGCCAGAACAGCGGGAAAGCGAACAGCGCCGAGAACAGACAGCTCGCATAGAACATCGTCTTGCGGCCGACCAGGTCGGACAGCCAGCCGAACAGCGGGATAGCGAGCAGCGCGACCAGCGATGCGGCGAACGCCCCGTTCAGCACCACCGCGCGCGGCAGTCCGAGATTGGCGGTGGCATAGGACATCACGAACACGCCGCCGATGCTGGCATAGGCGATCTCGGAGATCTTCAGACCGACCGCGGTGAAGAACGGCCGGCGGTGGTGCCTGAAGATCTCGAGCAGTGGCAGGCTTGCGACTTCCTTCTTTGCCTGGACCTGACGGAAGGCGGCGGTCTCCTCCATGTTGAGGCGGATGTAGAGACCGACGCCGACCAGGAGGATCGAGATCAGGAAGGGGATGCGCCAGCCGTAAGTCATGAAGTCGCTCTCCGGCAGGCTCGCCACCAGCGCGAACATGCCGATCGCTGCGAGATTGCCGATGGGGTTGCCGACCTGCACCATGCTGCCGAGCAGGCCGCGGCGATGCGTCGGGCAATTCTCGACCACCATCAGCACGGCGCCGCCCCATTCGCCGCCGAGGCCGATACCCTGGAGAAAGCGCAATCCGATCAGCAGCACCGGCGCGGCAATGCCGATCTGCTGGTAGGTCGGAAGCAGGCCGATCAGGAAGGTGCCGATGCCCATCACCATGATCGTGATCGCGAGCATCGCCTTGCGGCCGACCCGGTCGCCGTAATGGCCAAAGATCGCGGCACCGAGCGGCCGCGCCAGAAATCCGACGGCGTAGGTGCCGAAGGCCGCGATGGTGGCGAGCGCGGGGTTGCCGGCGGCGAAGAAGACCTTGTTGAACACCAGCGCGGTCGCCGTGCCATAGATGAGGAAGTCGTACCATTCGACCGCGGTACCGATCACGCTCGACCACACGATCCGTCGCAAGCTCGCCGCCTCGTCCGGCGCTACGTTCAGGGTTACGTCGTCTGCTACGGTCATCGATCTCTCCAAAAGGTGTCGGCGCCTGGGAAAAGCAGTTGGCTCGGTCGCGGTGCCCATCGGCAGCCGCGACGGTAAAAATCGATCATGTTTACTATTGGAAATCAACGCCGCGGAACGCGGCAAATGCCGACGATCGCGGCAATGCGGACGAATTGCACCAAAATTCGGCGAATATCTGCGTTATACCAATTCACCTGCTCATAATATCCGCGCCCTTGCTCGAAATTTCTGCTCAGGAGTTTTCCAGTGGAATACGCTTGCGGGCGACCGGCGCAGGGCCTTGCCGGCCGCCGGGCTGGCAGTCCGGCGCCTTCTGTTGCAAAACAGGCTTCAGCAGTTCGGGAGACTCATGCGTGCTTGACGTCAGCAAAGCGACAGCGGTCGGGGCCAACATCCGCCAGGCGCGGATCGCCAAGGGCCTGACGCTGGACCAGCTTGCGAGGCAAAGCGACCTCACCCGCGGCTACATCTCGCTGGTCGAGCGCAACCTCAAGATCCCCTCCCTCGCAGCCCTGCTGCGGATGGCCGCAGCGCTCGAGGTCAATGTCGCGAACTTCTTCGACCCGAACGCCGAGCCGGCGCCGCGCTACACGCTGTTCCGCCGCCAGGATGGCAATGTGCCGCTGTTCCAGGACACGTTTGGCGTGGTCCCGCTGGCGACCGGTCGCACCCGCAAGATGATGGAACCTTTTCTGCTGAGCCCGCCGCACAAGGCGGCCACGCGCGCCTCGCATGCGGGCGAGGAGCTGCTGTTCGTCATCAACGGCAGGATTGCGATCAAGCTCGATGGCGAAGAGCTCGTCCTCGGCAGGGGAGATTGCCTGTATTTTTCAGGCGAGACGCCGCACGAGGTCAGGAGCCTCGGCCGACAGAAGGCCGAAGTGCTGGTCGTCGTGGCCCAGATCTCTTGACGCCCAGCCTCGGCAAATAGGCCTACCGGAACCAGAAGAAACGTCCCTGTGACGGCGGAATCGACTCCGGCGGCCGCAGCCGCTTCGGGCGCGGCGGCCTTGGCGGCGGCTCGGTAGCCGAAGTGGTCTCCGCAGTCGGCGCAGTCTCGCTGCCCGGCACCTTCACCGACAGCAGCAAATTCGATTCGCGCATGCGCCAGCGGTAGCCGACGCCAAAATCGATCGGCTGGGCGCGTGTGAACAATTCGGCATAGCGCTCCTGGTAGCGGCCGGGGAATTCGTCGATCGGCCCGAGATAGCGGCCGAACGGGAAGAACCGCCACTGCCGTGCGCCGTAATTCGCCAGCGGAATGCCGGAATCGTCCTGGATGATGGTGGCGCTGTTGGCGAGCAGCCAGTCGCGGACGACGGTGAAATTTCCGGAGTGCATGAGATAGGACGCACTCTTGAGCAGGCTGTTGCCGGGCGCCAGCGTCTCGCAGAATTTCAGGAATCCGGTGTTGCGCGCACCGGCATTGGAGAGGTCGGTGGAGAAATAATACAGCGTGCGCGCCTCGCCGTCGCTGCCGGCGAAGGTGATGCGGACACCGTGGGTGGCGTTCGGTCCCGGATTGTCGCCTGCGGCATGCATCCCCCCCTTGGCGTCGAGCGCGATCATCTCGACGTTGCGGATGATCTTGCCGGAGCGGGCGAGGAAGACATAGAGGATCGGCAAGGTGCCGTTGACCTGATTGGCGTGCAGGTCGACCTTCATCTGCTTGGTGATGAAGAAGGAAAAGCTCAGGATCGAGCCGAGCGAACGTTCGATATTGTAGAGCGCGGCGCCGACCGAGCCGCGCGGCAGCCGCGTCAAATCGGGCACGGCACCGACCGGCTCCAGCGCACCGAGCACGTAGGTGCTGGCCTTGGCATAGAAGGCGTTGGCGTAGAGGAAATCCGGGCCGCTGAACATGTAGAACATGGTCGGCCGGGGCGCGGCGAGATTGACGTCGGCCCAATCGCGGATCTTCGAAAGCTGGCGCTGCTCGAGCTGGGCGAAGGCGCCGTCGAAGAACTTCGCATGGCGCTGCCAACCCGGCTCCCTTGTGAGCGGCAGCAGCGGTGAATCCGCCGAAGGCTGCATGCCCGCAAGGAAGCGCGCGGTGTCATCGAAGGTGACTTCGGCGGCGCGGGCGGACGAGACGGCCGCAGCCAGCAGGGCAAGAGCGGCGGCCGCGATTCTGAGGGGTCGAAACATATCTATTCGCGATTGTGTGAATTGCCGGCGGCGACCGGCCGCCTGCGGAAAACGGCATAAATCAACAGGCCCGACAGCATGACGAGCATCCCCGAGAGCGACTGCACCGGCCGCTCGGTCAAGAGGTAGTACATCATGAACGCAGTCACGAGCAGGAAAACCAGGGGCGTGAACGGGTATCCCCAGGCGCGATAGGGCCTCGGCAAATCCGGGTCGGTGATGCGCAGCTTGATGACGCCGGCGACCGTGAAAAACGAGCAGAACAACAGTGCGAACTGGATGAAGTCGAGCACCGCCTCGAAGCTGCGCGTGAACAGCAGCAGCGTCGCGACCGCGAGCTGGAACAGGATGGCATAGGCCGGCGCGCCGCGCCCCGATCGCTTCGAGAACACGCGCAGGGCCGGAATGTCCTCCCCCATCGTCATCATCACGCGCGGGCCGATCCACATCATGGCAGAGATCGAGGAGATCAGGCCGACGCAGATCATCGCGCCGACGATCCGGCCGCCGAGACTGCCGAAGATCGCGCTGCCGGCAACGCTGGCGACGTCGAGCTGGCCGGCAAGCGCACTCACCGGCGTGGTGTAGAGAAACACCGCGTTCAGCGCGACATACAGCACGAGCACGATCAGCGTGCCCGTCAGCAGCGCGCGCGGCAGGCTCCGCTGCGGCGTGTTCATCTCGCCGATGATGTAGGTCGCGGCATTCCAGCCCGAGAACGAATACATCACGAAGACGAGCCCGATCGCGAATGGCGCGCTGACGATGTGGGCGAGATCGCCCGGCTGCGGCGTGAACGCGATCGGCTGCGGCACGCCGATGACGAAGCCGGCGACCAGGAAGGCGACGATCAGCGCGACCTTGATGATGGTCGAGATCAGCTGGAAGGTCGAGGAGTGCCTGACGCCGGTCAGCTGCACGAGCGAGACCAGCCACACCACGGCGATGGCGAGCGGGATTGGCGGCAGATCGGGCACGACCGATTTGGCGTATTCGCCGAACGCCATCGCGGCAAGCGCGACCGGCGCTGCGAAGCCCACCGTCGCCGACACCCAGCCGGCGAGAAAACCGAAAGCCGGATGATAGGCACGGCCGAGGAAATTGTACTCGCCGCTCGAGCGCGGAAACATCGCCCCGAGCTCGCTGTAGGCGAACACCCCGCAGAGCGCGACGATGCCGCCGACGGTCCACAGCAGCAGGATCGAGAAGCCGGACGGGATATCCTTGACCTGGAAGCCGAGGCTGGTGAAGACGCCGACCCCGATCATGTCGGCCACGACGATGGCGGTCGCGACCAGAACCGAGACCCCTGTCCCGCTTCCGGTCAGCCGGCCAGTCCAGGGTTCGGTTCCCGCATCTGATGCCGTCATCGGGGTCCTTAACCTGAGGCGTGGTGCCTCGCGGGGCGCATCGTGCAGTTTGCCCCAGTGAATTCAAGCAGGGTTAACAAGGGTTAAATGAGGCAACGGAAACGGGGTACTTGAGCACCGCTATTCCCGTTACCGAGAGAAAAAGCGACATAGGCCCCGGAAAGTCCCGTCCCCCTTCCCCACAATCAGGACACGATTGCATGGTCCTTTTGAGCGTTCCGGATGTGGGGAAGTTTCTCCGGACGCTTAACGTCGCCTAAACGTCGGTCGGCTCAATTGTCTAGAGATTGCCGATTGGACGTGACTTTGGGGTCATGGGTGGATGGTCGGGGCCGTTCCGAAACCGAGAGCTGACATGCGTGCCGATCGGATACCCTCCGATGCGCGCGGTCGTGCGCTCCGGCGCGGCCTGATCTCAGCCTTGGTGCCGCTGTCGCTGACGCTGGCTCAATGCGGCAAGGCGCCAAGCCCGGCGGCGCTCGCGGCGAACTCGCAGGCGAACGTCCAGGTCGTTGCGAAGACAAACCAGAAAGTGGCGAGCGGCGACACGTTCGAGGATCGCTTTCCGGCCCCGCAGTTCAGGGAGCGCTTCCCGTCGGCGAGCGAGAGCCTTCTGCAGCGGCAGATGTCGGACTTCTCGCCCAGGCGCGCTGTGCAGCAGCAGCCGGAGCAGGCACCTTACAAGGTCGCCTCGCTCGAGCCGCAGGTCCCCTACAAGCGCCCCGCCCGCGAGGACCTGACGACCCTCGTCAGCATGAAGTCGTCGGCCTTTCCCTATTTCGGCAACAACCCCGCCTCCGACGCACCGTTCCTCAACATTGCCAAGGGCGACCGTCGCGGCCACCGCAGCTATTCCGGTCGCGTGTTCTGGCAGGACGAGACCTATAATGACAGCCGCGTACTGGTGCACGTGCCCGAGCATTTCGACGTGCGCAAGCCGGGCGTGATCGTGGTGTTCTTCCACGGCAACGGCGCAACGCTCGAACGCGACGTGCGCGATCGCCAGCTGGTGCCCAAGCAGATCACCGATTCCGGCGCCAACGCCGTGCTGCTCGCCCCGCAGATGGCGGTCGATGCCGCCGATTCCAGCGCCGGCAAGTTCTGGCAACCGGGCGGCTTCAAGCGCTTCATGGCGGAATCGGCCGAGCACCTCGCCCGCGTCACCGGCGATCCCAACAGCGCGCGCGCCTTCGCCAACATGCCGATCGTGATCGTCGGCTATAGCGGCGGCTTCCTGCCGACGGCCTGGAGCCTGGAAGTCGGCGGCATCAGCGACCGCGTCCGCGGCGTCGTGCTGCTCGATGCCGTCTATGGCGAACTGGACAAGTTCGCGTCCTGGATCGACGGCCATCGCTCCGGCTTCTTCGTCAGCGCCTACACCCGCCACACCGCGCGGCGCGACCGCGAGCTGATGAGCATGCTCCGCCAGAAGGGCATCAGCGTCGCCGAGGACATGGATGAGCCGCTCCGTCCAGGCAGCGTGGTGTTCGTCGAGACCGCCGACGGCATCACCCATCGCGACTATGTCACCCGCGCCTGGACGCAGGATCCGCTCAAGGACGTGCTGGTGAAGATGGCGGCGACGCCGTCGCTGGCGCTGACGCGCGTGGCGTCGCGCCGCTAAAGCGCGATGCGATTGGGATGAATCGTCATCGCGCTTTAGGTTGCTGTTTAAGCATGATCTTTTCGGAAAACCGCTGCGCACTTTTCCGGATCATGCTTTAGCCTTGCGGCTGCTCAGCCGGATCAGCAGCTGAGCATGTCCCGCACAGCATCAGTTCTTGGGCAGCTTCGGAATGCTCTCGGCAAAACCGTTGAAGCAGGTCAGGCGCTCATCCTCTTCCTTGAAGAACCGGCAATCGGCGTAGCCCTTGGCCTTCGCAGGCTTCGGCTTCGGGGCCGGCGGGATCACGGCGTCGTAGCAGTTGAGGCGGTCCTTGGTGCCGTCGTCGATCTCGAGACAGGCCTGGAGCCGCACGGCGATGGATTGCGGCTTGCCCTTCGGCGCCGCGGCCGGCTTCGCCGCCGCCTCCTTGGTTCCTTTGGGCTTGACCTGCACCAAGGGCTTGTCCCCGACCATCGGTGGCTTGTCGGCTTGCGCGAACGCGGAGGCTGAATAGAGCACCGCGGCAACCGCCAGAATCATCCTCATTTCAGTCAACTCTCTTTGGTCCCCATGACCGGCCTTCTAGCGCTCCGGCGCGCTGTTTGCCAAGCGCCTTGCGCACGCCAGACGCGGGAGTCAGGCCAGGGCAGCGGCCTGACGGGGCCGGGTCAGGACCACCAGGATCAGCGCCAGCACGACGAAACCGACCGCGACGAAGCCGAGCGTGTGCAGGAGCTCGCGGGCGAACAACAATCCGCCGATGGCGGAGCCGACCGCCTGGCCGATATAGAGGACCGAGGTGTTGAGCGCGACGGTCGCCGATGCCAGCGACGGCGCGGCGGCGACCAGCCGGACCTGCTGCATCGAATTGGTCGAGGCAAACCCGAGGCCCCAGATCGCGACCCCGCACGTCATGAAAGCAAGCGTCCCGGCGCCGAGCGCCCAGCCCGTGATCCCCGCCAACAGCAGGCAGGTGAACAGCAGCGAGGTCCGATAGGGCCCCGAGGTGTCGACGATGCGGGTGGCGATGACGACGCCGAGGAAGCCGCAGACGCCGTAGAGCGCGAACACCGTGCCGATCGCGTCGGGGCCGGCGCCGGTGAGCTTGTTGAGCAGCGGGCCCATGAAGGTGAACACCACGAACTGTCCCGACATTTGCAGCATGGTGATCGCAAGCAGCAGCAGAATTGTCTTGTTGCGGCCGACGTCGCGCCAGGTCTTCAAATCCACCGGCACCCCCTGCAAGCCCGCCGGCAATCGCAGCAGCAACAGCACGAAGCTGAGACAACCGAGCACGCCGATCTCGCCATAGGCTGCCCGCCAGCCATAGCGGCTGGCGATAAAGGTGATCAGCGGAAGACCGACGGCGGCGGCCAGCGACCAGCCGAGAAAGATATACGCAATGGTGCTGCCCCGCCGCTCGGCCGGCACGATCAGCGCCGCTGTGCCGGCGGCCTGCGGCGTGTAGAGCGCACCGACCGCGAGCATGACGAGGCGGATGACGAGGAGGCTGGTGTAGTCGGGCGCAAAGGCCGAGGCGAGATTGCCCAAGGCGAGCACGGCGAGCGTCGTGGTGAGCAGCGTCCGCCGTTCGATGCGACTGGTGAGCCAGGCCGTCAGCGGCGAGCCGATGCACAGTGTCACCGCGCCGAAGGTGATCAGCAGCCCGGCGGCATGAATGCTGATGTCGAGGCCCTTTGCCAATTCCGGCAGCATGCCCGCCGGGGCCAGCACGGAGCAGCCGGTGACGAGATTGCCAAGCATCAGGGCGGTTGGCGCGAAACGGCCGGAGGCAGGGGATTTTTCCATGCAGATGCATGTAGAGCGCGCCCGCCACCCGTTAAAGGCCGCAGCTCGAAATAGTTGGTGCAAGGTCTCGGCTTTTGCGCGCCACTTTCTTGGAATTGCCGGATTGCGCAGGCCGAATCGCCTGTTATATCGCTCGTTCCCGCTTACCTGCGCTCGTTCGCAGGAGTGAGCCTCAGGAGAAAAGCAATGACCGATCAGCCCAAATCCGAGTCCGGCTTCCAGTACAGCCTCTCCAATCTCAAGCCCGTGACCCCCGCCGCCAAAGTCACCCTCACCTTCCCCGACGGCGCCCGGCGCGAATACGACAAGAGCATCACCGGCCTCGACATCGCCAAGGGCATCTCGCCGTCGCTGGCCAAGCGCACGGTTGCGATGGCGCTCGACGGCGTGCTCACCGACCTCAACGATCCCATCGAGGACGACGCCAAGATCGAGCTCGTCAATCGTGACGATCCGCGCGCGCTCGAGTTGATCCGCCACGATTGCGCGCACGTGCTGGCCGAAGCCGTGCAGACGCTGTGGCCGGGCACGCAGGTCACCATCGGTCCCGTGATCGAGAACGGCTTCTACTACGACTTCTTCCGCAACGAGCCGTTCACGCCGGAAGACTTTGCCGCGATCGAGAAGAAGATGCGCGAGATCATCGCGCGCGACAAACCCTTCACGAAAGAGGTTTGGGACCGCGAAAAGACCAAGCAGGTGTTTCGCGACAAGGGCGAGGCGTTCAAGGTCGAGCTGGTCGACGCCATTCCCGGCACCGAGCCGATCAAGATCTACTACCAGGGCGACTGGTTCGACCTGTGCCGCGGCCCGCACATGACCTCGACCGGCAAGGTCGGCAACGCCTTCAAATTGATGAAGGTGGCCGGCGCCTATTGGCGCGGCGACAGCAACAACCCGATGCTGACCCGCATCTACGGCACCGCCTTCGCCAAGCAGGAGGACCTCGACGCTTACCTCAAGCAGATCGAGGAGGCCGAAAAGCGCGACCATCGCAAGCTCGGGCGCGAGCTCGACCTCTTCCACTTCCAGGAGGAAGGTCCGGGCGTCGTGTTCTGGCACCCGAAGGGCTGGACCATCTTCCAGCAGCTGATCGCCTATATGCGCCGCCGCCTGACCGGCGACTACAGCGAGGTCAACGCGCCGCAGATCCTCGACAAGGTGTTGTGGGAGACCTCGGGCCATTGGGGCTGGTATCGCGAGAACATGTTCGCGGCGCAATCGGCCGGCGACGAGGCCGAGGACAAGCGCTGGTTTGCGCTCAAGCCGATGAACTGCCCCGGTCACGTGCAGATCTTCAAGCACGGCCTGAAGAGCTACCGCGACCTGCCCTTGCGCCTCGCCGAGTTCGGCGTGGTGCATCGCTATGAGCCCTCCGGCGCCATGCACGGGTTGATGCGCGTGCGCGGCTTCACCCAGGACGATGCGCACATCTTCTGCACCGAGGACCAGCTCGCCGAGGAGTGCCTGAAGATCAACGATCTGATCCTGTCGACCTATGCCGATTTCGGCTTCACCGGCGATCTCACCGTGAAGCTGTCGACCCGGCCGGAGAAACGCGTCGGCACGGACGAGATGTGGGATCACGCCGAACGCGTGATGGCAACGGTGCTGCGCGAGATCCAGTCGCAGAGCAACCACATCAAGACCGAGATCAATCCGGGCGAAGGCGCCTTCTACGGGCCGAAGTTCGAATATGTGCTGCGCGACGCCATCGGCCGCGACTGGCAGTGCGGCACCACGCAGGTCGACTTCAACCTGCCGGAGCGGTTCGGCGCGTTCTACATCGACC